>ENA-OWYR01000554-OWYR01000554.1-human-gut-metagenome-genome-assembly--contig:-NODE-554-length-13717-cov-6.64507_pt1 | contig 13717 bp, 9 predicted proteins | sample MGYA00249753_ERZ652092 | MGnify/ENA primary metagenome ERZ652092 (study PRJEB26925, sample SAMN05827204) | human gut metagenome | biome: ENVO:2100002; feature: ENVO:00000062; material: ENVO:00002003... | reverse complement strand
GCTTTTTATTTCGATTTGAGTGTATCATAGAGAAAAAACAATGTCAACTAATTATAAAAAAGAGTTTACAATTAAATTAATAAAATAAAGTTTCATCATTTCTTGACTTTATTTTATTTACTTGCTATAATTTCTATCAGTTACAAAAGGCAAAGGGGCCGGAACGTATGTTCTGGCCCCTTTTTGCCCTTTTGGAAGCAATATTCACTGATGTGAAGTCGTATGGTAAATGTGGAAAATCACAAGGAGGAAAAATCTATGTCGTATGTTGATGAAGTTTATGAGAGAGTGGTAAAACAGAATCCGGGAGAAGCCGAATTCCACCAGGCAGTAAAGGAAGTGCTCGATTCTTTGAGACTGGTCATTGACGCAAATGAGGAGAAGTACCGTAAGATGGCACTCTTAGAGCGCCTCGTAGAGCCGGAGAGAGTCATTTCCTTCCGTATTCCGTGGGTTGACGACAACGGGCAGGTACAGGTCAACAAGGGATACCGCGTGCAGTTCAACAGCGCAATCGGGCCGTACAAGGGAGGCTTACGTCTTCATCCGTCCGTAAACCAGGGTATCTTAAAATTCTTAGGTTTTGAGCAGGTATTTAAAAACTCTTTAACAGGACTTCCGATCGGCGGCGGCAAGGGTGGTTCCAACTTTGATCCAAAGGGCAAATCTGACAGAGAGGTTATGGCATTCTGCCAGAGCTTCATGACAGAGCTTTACAAGTACATCGGCGCAGACCAGGATGTTCCGGCCGGCGATATCGGCGTAGGCGCAAGAGAGATCGGCTATATGTACGGACAGTATAAGAGACTGACCGGCTTATATGAAGGCGTTCTGACCGGCAAGGGCTTAACATACGGCGGTTCACTGGCTCGTACACAGGCGACTGGCTATGGCCTCGTATACATTGTAGATGAGATGTTGAAGCACAACGGAAATGAACTGGCTGGAAAGACAGTAGTCGTATCCGGATCCGGCAACGTGGCAATCTACGCGACAGAGAAGGCACAGCAGCTGGGCGCCAGGGTGGTTGCATTAAGCGATTCCAACGGATACATTTACGATAAAGACGGCATTAAGCTTGATATTGTCAAGGATATCAAAGAGGTTCGCCGCGGACGTATCAAAGAGTACGTGGATGCAGTTCCTACCGCTGTTTATACAGAAGGAAAGGGAATCTGGAGCATTCCATGTGACATCGCTCTTCCATGCGCGACGCAGAACGAACTGAATTTAGACGATGCAAAGGCCTTAAAGGCAAACGGCTGCTTCGCAGTGGCAGAGGGCGCTAACATGCCTTCTACAAGAGAAGCAACGGACTTCTTCCAGGAGAACGGCATGATGTTTATGCCTGGCAAGGCAGCTAACGCAGGCGGCGTGGCGACTTCCGCACTGGAGATGAGCCAGAACAGCTTAAGACTTTCCTGGTCATTTGAGGAAGTGGATGAGAAGCTTCATGGCATCATGGTAGGCATCTATGCGAAAGCAGCGGATGCGGCTGAGAGATACGGCGTAAAGGGCAACTATGTGGCCGGCGCCAATATCGCGGGATTTGAGAAGGTTGTGGAAGCTATGATGGCTCAGGGAGTTGTGTAGGATTCTGAGGATTTCTATTAGACTGCTTATGAGACGAATGTGAATAATTAATAACCGGAAGACAGGAAGGGATACCGATCCTTTCGTGCTTCCGGTTTTTTGATTTTGCAAATCGCAGAAATAACAATTGATACAAATCACAATGAATTTTTATACTCCGTAGGACTGATGCCCTCCACCTCCTTAAATGCCCGCACAAAATGCGCCGGTTCGGGATAGCCCACCGCGTCGGCCACCTCATAGACTTTCAAGTTTCCCTGACGGATCAGCTCCTTGGAGGTCTGGATGCGGAAATCCCGCAGGTACTGGCGGAAGGTGATTCCTGTCTTACTTTTGAACAGCGTGCTGAAATAGTTAGGGTTTAAGTATACATAAGCGGACACATCGTTCAGGGTAATGGTATCCCTGTAATTATTCCGGATATATTCCTTGGCCTTTTTTATGACGAAGTCTTCTTTATTATTAAGGGAATCCATGGCCTTTTCCACATAAAAGTTCAGCGTGGCAAACATGGAGGTCTGAAGCTCTTTTAAGCTGGAAGCATCCTCGATCTGCGCCAGAATGTCATAGTCTGTCAGGCTGGACTGGCTGACGACCGGGATGAAGTTGGCGTTGCGTCCCATCAGGTCATAAATACCATTGGATAACGTTCTGCGCAGATGCGCGACTGGGGGGCGGCGGCTGTTAAAGTACGCGAACAGCCGGGAGAGGTGTTCGAGGGCGCCGGCATAATCGTATTCGGCCAGGGCGGCGGTCGTTAAGTCTAAAAGCTCCTGTTCCGCCGCCCGGTGCCGCTTCATACCGGTCTGCTCTCCTTCCTCTGAGCCAGTCCACTCCTTTGAATCAGCCGTATAGGGCAGGTCGAAGAAATACCGCTCAAAGCCCCGCAGGCATTCCGCCTTTAAAAAGGATAAGTCGGCCAGGGGCAGAGGGCTTAAGCTGGCGCTCACGAAGAGTCCCTCGTCTTCCAGCTGCTTTAGAAAGGCGGCTGTAAGGGCCGCGCATCTAGCGGTCTCTCCCAGTTCAAAAAGCAGCAGAATCCAGTACTGGCCGATCTCACCGTATACCGGGCAGTAGGAGGATGAAGGAGGAAAACAGGACTCAAAGCGGGTCTCGATAAAATTACGGATGATTTTCTTGCGGGAATAGAGGCCGTGGGACATATCGACGTACAGAACGCGGCAGGGCGTATCCCGGGTGATGTGGCTGCGCGTCAAAAATGCCTCTTTCTCCTCGTCTACCGGGGCGGATCCGAAGAAGCCCTCCAGAAGAATCTGATTCTTTAAATCGGCCTCCAGGGCCGGTGGATTTAAGGAATTGATCTCCAGCGATTTAAAGATAGAATCCAGGGCATTTAAGAGTAGTCCCTCGTTGACCGGTTTTAACAGATAATCGATGGCTCCCAGCTTTAAGGAACTGCGGACCAGATTATAGTCGTCATATCCGCTGAGCACCAGTGTCGGAGGAATGATGTATTCTTCCTTTAAATGCGTGAGCAGCTCTAAACCGCCCCACACAGGCATCTTGATGTCGGTGATGACGGCATCAAAATGAAACTTAACCACCTGATCGAAGGCGATTCGTCCGTTTTCCGCGGTGTCCGTAATGACGGTGTCCGGATAAGCATTTTGAATCATCCGGGACAGTCCGATCCGGATGTTGGGATCATCATCAACCACCAGTATTTTATACATGATTTTCCTCCTCCTTGCTGGAGCGTGTCTTAAAATTCATTCCTGTCATCTGCACGCCTCACTTCGCAGACGTAAGCGGAATTTTAATGCAGACTGAGGTTCCGCGTCCCTCCTGGCTCTCGATCGTCAGCCCGTAGCCGATTCCATAATATAGCTCGATCCGGCGGTGCACATTCTTTAAGCCAATGCTTGTAAATGCCTCATTTTCACCTCTGATATAGCCGTTCAGTGTCTCCACCTGTTCCGGCACCATCCCCACGCCGTTATCCGTTACCTGAAAATAGAGGATTCCCTCTTTCTGATATCCGAAGATACCGATCCGTTCATTTCCTGTAAAGCCCTCGAATCCATGGTTCAGCGCATTTTCCACGAGGGGCTGAAACATGAGTTTTAATGACAGGAATTCATATAAGTCCTGGCTCACCATGACATTGATCTTCACGGCGTAGTGGAAGCGGTACTGCTGGAGTGTAATATATTCCTTTAAATGCTCGATTTCCTCCTGCAGAGTCACCAGCTCGGTCGGTGAGGAGACCCCGTAGCGCAGGACATCGGCCAGCAGCAGGCACATCTGGGAGATATCGTGGGCGCCTTCCGTGTAGGCCGCCATACGCATGCTTTCCAGCGTGTTGTAAAGGAAATGAGGATTAATCTGATTACGGAGCATCTGAAGCTCCAAATCGCGTTCTGCAATATCCTTTAAGTAAACTGTATTGATCAGATGCTCCACCTGTCCGGCCATCTGGTTAAAAGAGTTGGTCAGATATCCCAGCTCCGCATCCGGCGGAATCTCCACACGGACGGAGAAATTCCCCTGTCCGATCTCTCCGCAGGCGGACACCAGGGTCTCGATCGGTTTCGAGATACCGCGGAAGGTGTACTGGACGAAGAGGATGATCAGAAAGAGCAGAAGCAGCAGGGACACCAGGATCGTTACCAGCGGCATATAAGAGATTACGGCGGCCGGAGTGGATATCACACAGGACAGGCCGGTGGAATGATCGGTCACCATATGGAAGAAATAGCCGTTTCCTTTGAGATTTATGTTCCCTTTGAAGTTTACATAAGTATACGGAACTTCGGATGACGCACTGGAGATCCCGGTGGCAGGCATCCGGCTGGACATGGTTTCCAGCGGAAAACTGTCAGAGGATGACAGCAAACCGTTATCTGCATCTAAGAGGGCATAGGACTGGCCTTTGTAGGAATGCAGGCGGGTAAAGGAGGACTGGAGGTCATTGATATCCAGCTGGGCAAGGACGAGGCATAGCGGGGCAAATGAGCTGCGCAGGTTAATGAGGACACGGGTGCCGTAGAGGTAGTGCCGGGAGGCTCTGCCGGATGGATCTTCCTCGGATTCATTGAAATCAGAGGGGATCTGGTCGGATTTCAGCAGCACAAGTTTGCCCTTTCGGTCTATGACATGCTCCCGCCAGGGGGCCTCTGTGAGAGAGGACGCGTTGAGGCGGGTGAAGTCCCTACTGTCGAAGATAATGGGATCACCGTCGTTGGTATAGAGATAGAGGCCTTCCAGGGAGGGAAATAGGTAGAAGAGCTTTCTCGTGGCAGTGGTAAATGTCTTGGAGAGAGCAGCACTCGTCTCATCTGAAGTGGCATAATCCGATAAATAAGGGAAAATGGAACCGTTTCCGTTATTCTGATAATGCTCCTGAAGAAGATAGGAAGTCACCTTATCCAGAGTATCCACCTTGCCGGAGGCCTGTTCCAGCAGAGTCGCAGCTGTCTGATAGGCGGCGGTGTCCAGCCGGGCGTAGGTCTGCCTGCGAAGTGTTATAAAGATATAGGTAAAACAGCCTGCCATCAGCAGGACGATTAAAAACAATATAATGAAGAGACGTTTGCGGACTCCTAAATGCTTCAGTGATATCTTCTTTTTCATGGTGTTCCCCAATCTGACCGTTCTGTGGTACAGACCTATTATAGCAACAGAAAATGACAGGATGCAAGCCGGCGGAGCGAGGATGTGAAGAAATGGTAAGAAATATAAAATAGGGGTATTCATTTCCTGTCTGAAGTTGATTATGATTAGATCATCAAAAAGACGTGCACGTTTGAAAAAAGGGAAAGTGAGAAAAGGTTATGAGATATCGGAAAGTAATGGCGGTTTTATCAGCAGCTGCACTGGCAGCAGGCATTATAACAGGATGCGGCGGAGCATCCGATCATACAGGCGGTGAGAGTTCTAAAGCGGTGGCGGGATCTGTCACACTGGATTTCTTTCAGATGAAAAATGAAGCTAAATCCGTTTATGATGAGATCATCGCAAAGTTTGAGGCGGAAAATCCCGGTGTCAAGATCAATCAGATCTCCCCGGCAGACTCCGAGACCGTATTTTTGACCAATATTTCCACCGGCGATATTCCGGACATCATGAGTGTCTATCCGGCGGAGGCGACGTATAAGAGCATTATGGACGAAGGCATCATGGCGGATATGACCGGTGAGAAGGTACTTGAAAACGCGGAAGCCACAGCCGTGAAGATGTGCGAGCATAACGGAAAGGTATATACCATGCCATTTGCCCTCAGCTCATTCGGCATTTTCTGTAATAAGGACATGTTTGAGGAACAGAATCTGGAGCTTCCGGAGACCTGGGATGATTTGATTAAGGCTTGCCAGACCTTCGAGGCGGCGGGTATTACTGCCATCGCCTGCAATGATAAGGACTCTGTCGCACTCGGACAGGAGGCGGAGCGAATCATCGGTATCATTAAAAATGATGTTTACAACGATTTTGAGACGGTTGGAACGAGTGACGCTTCGTTTACGGACGCTAATCTTCCTTACGTGCGTACCATGGCGGAAGCCATGCTGGAGCTGAGAAAGTACGGCCCCAAGGATTCTCTCGCAATCGGCAGAGAGCAGGCCACCTCTGACTTCGTCAATAACAAATATCCCATGTTCATCAGCGGAACCTGGGGGCTGGCGGCCATCTTAAAGGCAGCGCCTGAAATGAACCTTTCCATGGTACCGATTCCTAATCCCGCAGGGGAAGCGCAGTCCCTTCCGATCAATGTGGACATTGCCCTGGGATACTCTGCGACGACAGAGCATCCGGAGGAGGCGCTCAAGTTTATCGAATTCTGTGCAAGACCGGAGATCAACCAGCTTCTGGCGGACAATGAGGGAACACCTACGGTCATCAAGGGCGTAGAGTACCACATTGAACCCCTGGCCCTGATGAAAGAGAAGATGGCGGGAGACAAGACCTTCCTGACCCTTGTCAACTACTGGCCGGCCGGCATGCGCAACGAGTGGGCGATTCCGATGCAGCAGCTTCTGATCGACCAGAATGTCGATCATTTCCTGGAAGAGACCGACAGGATTGTTAAACAGTACTACAAAGAATCCTAGAGTGTATTTGAACATGAATTTTCAGATATACTTGAGAGCTGATGTTGAATACGCTCTATAACAAAAGGTGTTGTGCTTACGTTTCCCAAGGAAGCAGGCACAACACCTTCTTTCAAAAAGAGAGGGTTTTTATGAAGAGTAAGAAAAAGATAAACAACAGGGATATCACGCTGTTTCTGTTCGTGATACCGGCAGTGGTGCTCTACTGCATGTTTTTTATTTACCCCATTATCAATGGTTTATATTACAGCATGACGGACTGGAACGGGATCACGAAGAAGTTTCATTTTATTGGACTGGGCAACTATCTCTCCATCGTGCAGGATGCCCGTTTCCGCGGGTCCTTCCTGTTTACTCTTGTCTACGCGCTGATGCTCCTGGCTCTGGTTCTGGTGATCAGCATGGTGCTGGCGCTCCTTTTGAACAGCAAGATTAAGTATAAATCGGCCTTCCGCGCCATTTATTTCTTCCCGGCCGTCATCAGTATGCTGACTGCGGGCCTGATATTCAACGAGTTCTTTTACCGGGTGCTCCCGGGGATTGGCGGGCTATTTAACATCGAAGTGCTGAAGACCAGCATCCTGTCCAATCCCAGCCTGGCGAAATACGGAATTCTGTTCGTTCACGTATGGCAGAGCGTGGCCATACCTACCGTACTTTTGATGGCGGGGCTTCAATCGATTCCGCAGGAACTGATTGAATCGGCTTCTTTGGACGGCGCGAATAAATGGCAGCTGTTTAAACACATCACGCTGCCCTTCGTGCTCCCGGTGGTGACTGTGGTGGTCGTTCTCATGTTTAAAGACGGTCTGATGCTGTTTGATTACGTGGTGGGCCTGACGCAGGGCGGACCTGCGGGTGCCACGGAGAGTGTGGCGCTCCTCATCTACAACCACGGGTTTAAGGAAATGAAGTTCAGCTACGGTATTGCGGAATCCATTATTCTGTGCATTCTGGTGTGTACGATTTCCTTTATCCAGATTGCCGTCAACAATAAGAAGAAAGTCTATTAGGAGGGAGGACCTATGAAAACACAGACGAAACGGGCAGCCGGCACGTATCTCATTCTGGGAATTGGTATCCTGCTCATCATCTATCCCCTGTTTTTGACAGTCATTTCGGCCTTCAAGACAGAACCGGAGATTACAAAGAATTTTCTGGCGCTGCCGGAAAGCTTTTACCTGGGGAACTTCAAAAATATACTGAGCCGTCCCGATTACTATCAGGCGGTTGGAAATACCTTATACATAACGATTCTGTCTCTGGCCGGTATGATCGTGGTTCTTCCCATGGTGTCCTATTCCATTGCCAGAAAGATGGATGTCAGCCGTTTTTATAAATACCTCTATTTCTTCCTGCTAGTCGGCATCTTTGTGCCGTTCCAGGTAAAAATGATGCCCTTAATCAAGACGATGAGCCGCCTTCACATGCTGACTCCCACTGGAATCATCATTGTGTATGTGGCCAGCTCCATCTGTGAGGGCGTGTTCCTCTACGTGGCGTTTATCCAGGGCGTACCGACGGAGCTGGAGGAGGCAGCCTACATTGACGGAGCATCCACAGCCAAGACGTATTTCCAGATTATTCTGCCGCTCTTAAAACCCATGACGGCCACGGTGCTGATCAAGATGGGCTTATGGATCTGGAACGATTTCTTTCTTCCCCTGCTGGTATTAAATAAATCGACGAAGTACTGGACGCTGACGCTGTTTCAATACAACTTTAAGAGCACCTTTACGGTGGATTATGCGCTGGTGTTTGCCACCTTCATACTGTCCATGCTCCCGGTGTTCCTGGTGTACTTAGTCCTGCAGAAACAGATTATCGGCGGGCTGACCAACGGGGCGGTTAAGGGCTGAGTGATGCGGCGGCTTATACCGCTGGAAAGGAGATTATACCATGAAAATAAAGTATTTGGGAACCGCGGCCGCGGAAGGCTGGCCGGCGCTGTTCTGTGACTGCCCATCCTGCCAGATGGCGCGGGAGCTGGGCGGTAAAAATATCCGGACACGCGCCCAGGCGGTGGTGGATGGCAGACTGTTAATCGATTTTGGACCGGATACGTATCTGCATGTGATCAGAGACGGTCTGAAGCTTCATGAAATAAACCATTGTATCGTGACTCACGGGCACTGCGACCATTTCTATGCCACGGATCTGATGATGAAGGCCAGGCCCTATGCCCAGTCCGGAAGTGCCGCGCCGTTTCATGTCTATGGTACAAAGCGGATCGGGGAACTGTATAAACGCATGCGGGATGTGGATGACGACTGTGAAAATCTGGATGACTGTGTAAAACTCTCTGAAATTTACCCGTTTCAGCCATTTTCCGTCTTAAATTACCGGGTGACGCCTCTTCGGGCCGCCCATGATCCGGCGGAGTGCTGTCTGATCTTTCTGATCGAGGATGAGGCGGGAAAGACGCTTCTGTATGGAAATGATACGGCGTATTTTCCGGAGGAGACGTGGGAGCAGCTGCGCGGCCGGCGGCTGGATCTGGTCAGCCTTGACTGCACCATGGGTATTCTGGGGGACGGAGCGACCCATATGGGCTGGAATGGGGACGTGAGAACGAAGGAAAGGCTGGAGGCTATGGGTTGTGTCCATGACAATACCGTGTTTATCCTCAATCATTTCTCCCATAACTGCGGTCACGGGCTCTCCCATGAGGAGATGGAGGCGCTGGCGGCGCCAAAGGGCTTTCTGGTAGCCTGCGACGGGTTTACAGCGGAAGTATAGGACGAAAGACGGGAGAGAGAAGATGCAGAAAAAATTAAATCGGATTTATGACGGCCATATGCAGGCGCTTTTATTCTGGATGTGCTGGCTGGTGTATTTTGCCTCCTATATCGGCAGGCTTAACTATTCATCGGCCATGCCGGCCATGATCGGCGGATCTGTGATAACCGCCTCGCAGGCAGGGTTTATCAGTATGGTCTACTTTTTTGCCTACGGTGCGGGGCAGTTTCTCAATGGTATGCTGGCAGACCGCCTCCATCCGGGGAAAATGATATTCGCCGGGCTGTTTGCCTCCGGTCTCTTAAATCTGGCCATGGGTTTCTTATCTGGCTTTGGGATGATGGCGCTGTTCTGGTGTGCCAACGGGTATACCCAGGCGATGATCTGGCCTCCGATCATGAGAATCTTTGCAAAGATGATGACCGAAGAGAGAAAAGTAAAATACTGCGTGCATATCACCTCCACCATGGCGGTGGGAACGCTTGCCTCCTACCTGTTGTCCGCGGCGATGATCGCGGCTGCGGGCTGGCGGTTTGTGTTTTATGCTGCCGCCGTATGCATGTGCGGGGCAGCGCTGGTGTTTTGGCGTGGGTTTGCAAGGGTCGAGGCGTATTCGATGGAACATGGGGCTGCGGAAGCATATGGGGGTGTGGTAGAATATGAGGAGAGGACAGAACAAGGGAAAACGGCAGACACCGGCTCCATGCCATTTGGACAGCTTCTGACCGCATCTGGCCTTCTGTTCCTTCTGATCCCGGTGGTGGTTCACGGCGTCTTAAAGGACGGTGTGACTTCGTGGGTTCCAACGTATATCAGCGAGACGTTTATGGCCTCGCCGACGCTGTCCATACTGGTGACGACCATGCTTCCGGTCATTAACCTGACCGGGGCCTATGCCGCCCAGTTTATGTACCGGAGATTCTTTCAGAAGCATGAGGTTAAGACGGCGTCCTTTTTCTTTCTCATTGCCACCGGCGCGCTGGTTCTGCTCTGGCGGTTCAGCGCGGTCAATATGTTTCTGACGGCTGGGCTGCTGTCCGTTATTACGGCGTCCATGATGGCGGTCAATACGCTGTTTGTTAATCTGCTCCCGCTCCATTTCGAAAAGGAGGGGAGAGTTTCTACCGTTTCGGGATTTTTAAATGCAATGGCCTACCTGGGATGCGCCATTTCCACCTATGGAATCGGTGTGCTGGTGCAGCATGTGGGCTGGCAGGTGACGATCTTCGGCTGGCTGGCCATGACTGCCGCGGCTCTGGCCGTGTGCTTTATTTTAAGAAAACGGGTATTCACAGTAAAGATGAGCATGAAGGAGGAGACAATCCATGAGCAAATGGGTCTATCAGGCAGACGGGTTCAGCCCCGATGAGGAAAGCTGCGTGCTGCACGAGACCGTGTTCCATAACGGGAACGGCTATATCGGTGTGCGGTCTAATTTTGAGGAGGGGTATCCGGAGGGACAGAAGACCATCCGCGGCTCCTATATCAACGGATTTTACGATTTTATGAAAATGCCCCAGGCGGAAAAACTCTGCGGCTTTGTCGAGGAAAAGCAGACCATGGTCAATGTGGCCGATACGCAGACAATCCGCTTAAAACTGGGCAGTGAGGAATTTTCCCTGTTTGAGGGGACCGTACTCCGGTTCTGCCGCCGTCTGGATATGGAAAAAGGTGTGACAGAGCGCAGTATTATCTGGCGTTCTCCCGAAGGGAAAGAGGTGGAGATCACCAGCCGGCGTATGGCTTCTTTTGTTAAATTACCGCTTTTTACGGTGGAGTATCAGGTGAAATCCTTAAATTACAGCGGCGAAGCTGAAATTATCTCGGATCATAACGGGGAGGTGAGCAATTACTGTAATCCTGACGATCCGAGAGTCGCGGGGGAAAGCATCTCTCACCTGCGCCCGGTAAAGGCAGTGGTGGAAGGCGATGTGTCCTGTCTGGTCACGGCGGCCGCGGCTTCCGGCCTCCTGGCCTGCAGCGCGGTATGCCATCGGCTTTCCGTCCCGGCCAAGGAGACGAGGGAGACGGCGGGACACCGGATCACCCGGACGTATGCTTTTCAGATGATGGCGGGTGAGACCATCTCCCTGACGAAATACACGGTATTTACGGATTCTGTGCGCCGTCCGGATGCGTTGGCCTGGGCCATGGCTGAGATGGGTGAGGCCGTGGAAATGGGACTGGAGTACTGGTATCAGAGGCAGCAGGAGTACCTGGCGGAATTCTGGAGGCGTTCGGATCTCGATATTGATGGGGAGGATGAAGAGACGGCTGTGGCGGTGCGCTACAATCTCTATCAGCTGCTTCAGTCCGCGGGCCGGGATGAGTTCTGTAATATTGCGGCAAAAGGGCTGTCCGGAGAGGGATATGAAGGCCATTACTTCTGGGATACGGAGATGTATATGCAGCCGTTTTTCACTCTGACGAATCCGGATATCTCCAGAAGGCTTCTGTCGTTCCGGTACAGAACGCTCGACGAGGCCAGGAAGAATGCCCGGATTGCCGGACACGAAAGCGGGGCATTATATCCGTGGAGAACCATTATGGGAAAGGAGTGCTCCGGATATTTTCCGTCTGGAACGGCCGCATACCATATCAATGGGGACATTGCCTATGCGGTGGCGGCGTATTACCTGGTGACAGAGGACCGGGAGTTCCTCGCGGATATGGGCGCGGAGATTCTGTTTGAGACAGCCAGGCTCTGGATGGATGCAGGGAATTTCCATGAGGGCCGTTTTGAGATCCATGAAGTGACCGGACCGGATGAATACACGTGTCTGGTGGATAACAATTACTATACAAATGCGTGTGCAAAATACAACCTGCACTGGGCCGTAAGATCCTGGGAGATTTTAAAGGAAGCGGGAACACTGGGGCCGGTGGCGGAGAAGATCGGGATGACGGATGAGGAAGCGGCGCTTTTCCGGCAGGCGGAGGAGGCCATGTACCTGCCGTATGACGAGAAATTGGGCATCAATCCGCAGGATGAGACATTTCTGTCTAAAAAGATCTGGGACTTAGACCATACACCCAGGGAAAATTTCCCGCTTCTCCTTCATTATCATCCGCTGTATTTATACCGCCATCAGGTGTGCAAGCAGGCGGACACGGTTCTGGCCCACGTACTGTTTGAGGACATGCAGTCCAGGGAGACCATGGAAAAGTCGTTCGACTACTATGAGAAGATCACAACACACGATTCCTCGCTGTCTACGTGTATCTTCAGCATCATGGCTTCCCGTCTGGGCAGAAGAGAAAAGGCATACAGCTATTTCGGAGACTCGGCAAAGCTGGATCTGTTCAATACGCACCATAACACTGGGGATGGAATCCATACAGCCAACATGGGCGGCGTCTATATGGCGGTTGTCTATGGCTTCGGCGGCCTTAAGGTCAAGGAGCAGGGGCTGTTCCTTGACCCGTATCTGCCTGAAAAATGGAACGCCTACCGTTTCCAGTTTGTTTATCTCGGAAGCCTGATTTCGGTGGAGGTGAACCGGAATGGATGCAGGCTTACTCTGCTGGAAGGAAAGCCGCAGACGGTGACGGTTTACGGAAAACAGTGTTCTTTAACGGGAACTGCTGCGTTTTCCATGGGAGAGAAGAAGGTGCCACAGTATGACGCGGTAATCTTCGACCTGGATGGAGTCATCTGCCACACGGACGCCTACCATTATCAGGCGTGGAAGGCGCTGGCGGACCGGCTGGGAGTGCCGTTTGATGAACAGGTCAACAATCTTTTACGGGGCGTGTCCCGGGAGGAGAGTCTGGAGATTATCCTAAAGCATGGCGGACTGACTACATTGACGGATGAGGAGAAACGGCGGGCCTGTGCTGAGAAAAATGAGATCTACAAGGGACTTTTAGATGAGATGTCACCGTCCGATTTAAGCGCGGAGGTGAAGGACACGCTTGACGGCCTGCGAGCCATGGGAATAAAGCTGGCGATCGGTTCCTCCAGTAAAAATGCGAAAAAGATTTTGGAGCGGATCGGTCTTGGCGGCTATTTTGATGCCATTTCTGATGGAACAAATATCACGCGATCCAAACCGGATCCGGAAGTATTTCTACTGGCGGCGCAGTACGCGGCGGCTGATCCGGAGCGTTGTCTGGTCGTCGAGGATGCCAGGGCCGGCATCGAGGCGGCGTGCCGTGCCGGGATGGACAGCGCCGGTATCGGTGATGCGGCATTGTGCGAAAAGGCAAGTTACGGCATGGAGACATTTTCACAGCTGCTGACAATCTGTGGAAAGCCGTAAAATGGGGATAAAATCATAATAATTTTATAAAATATTACTGGCATTATCTCATAT
>ENA-OWYR01000530-OWYR01000530.1-human-gut-metagenome-genome-assembly--contig:-NODE-530-length-14097-cov-8.48156_pt1 | contig 14097 bp, 10 predicted proteins | sample MGYA00249753_ERZ652092 | MGnify/ENA primary metagenome ERZ652092 (study PRJEB26925, sample SAMN05827204) | human gut metagenome | biome: ENVO:2100002; feature: ENVO:00000062; material: ENVO:00002003... | reverse complement strand
GATGACGTCGAGTCTCGTGGGCTCGGAGATGTGTATAAGAGACAGCCCTTTATACGATGCCCTGTATCAGATTATGGGTGCGGAGTCATTTCAGAAAAATATGGAAAAAGGTCTGATTGAGGTTGCACCGCTGGCTTATATGCGTGGACGGACACTCGACAACGCATTTATTATTCTGGATGAGGCACAGAACACCACACCGGCACAGATGAAAATGTTTCTGACACGTATCGGCTTCGGCTCGAAAGCTGTGATTACCGGAGATGCCACGCAAAAAGATCTGGCCCCGGGAAGTAAATCCGGGCTGGATGTAGCACTTCGGGTTTTGAAAAATGTGGAAGAAATCGGAATCTGTAAATTAACAAGCAAAGATGTCGTCAGACATCCGCTGGTACAAAAGATTGTACAGGCTTATGATGATTATGAGTCCAGACAGAGCAGCCGGAGTGCGCGTAAGTCTGCCAGACAGGAGAAAAAATGAAACCCAAAGAGACAATAAACCTCTATCGCGTCATATCGCTTCTGGTGATCGCGCTTGTCACTTTTGGAGTGATGGGCGGGTTATGTGCCAAAAGCCACCTGTATCCGGATGAATGGCTCAGTATGTTTTTCCTGACCTTGATTTTTCTTCTGGTCTGCATTTTTGAACTGGAATATGAACGAAAGCAGAAAGGAATATCGGCAAACACACAGACAACCTTTATCCGTCTTTCCGTTACCTATACGGTCAGTGGGGGATTGATCTATGCGATCAGTTATCTTCCGGAATTTTATCGTCCGGTGATGATCCCGGTGATTCTGCTCACCGCAGTGTCAAATTCCATGGTGGCGGTGTCTTTTGGATTGTTTTTCGATCTGGTGCTGGCACTGACTGTCGGGGGAAGTTTTTATGCCCTCGCTGCTTATATGATGCTTACAATGCTTGCTGCTGTACTGGCACAGGCATTAAAAGAAAAAAAATACCGTATGGGTGTATCCCTTCTGACTTTCTTTTTCAGTCTGATGATTCCGGAACTGTTTTCCTATTTATCAACGAAAGAAATGCAGAAATATTCGCTGCTTTATGCTTTTGGAACAGCATTCCTGACTTTTCTGACAGCAGCTTTTCTGTTTCACCGGTTGCTTCATGAAGCGGATCAGGAAATTGAAAACCATCTGCTGGATATCGTGTCCGAGGATTATTCGGAGGTAAAAGCCCTCAAGGATTTTTCCATGGTGGAATACCGCCACGCAGTGAAAGTTTCAGACATTGCCTGCCGCTGTGCAAAAGAAGTGGGATACCGGGCGAACTTATGTCTTGCCGGCGGTTTTTATTACCGTATGGGGCGCTGGATCGGGGAGCCATATATCAAAAATGCGGTCAATAAGGCAGAATCCTTATGTTTTCCGGCGGAGCTGATCTCCATTCTGGCAGAATACTATGGAGAAGAGCAGCTTCCATCTTCACCGGAATCCGCTCTGGTGCACATGGTGGATGCGGTTGTGATCCGTCTGGAAGCGATGGAACAAAATGTGGGACAAAGTGTCTGGAACCGTGATATTGTAATTTATCAGACCGTGAATGATTTTTCCTCAAGTGAAATTTATGACCATTCCGGAATGAGTATGAACCAGTTTTTAAAGATTCGTGAATTTCTTGCAAAGGAGGAATTACTTCGTTGAGTTTTTATTTAGAAGAAACATGTAACATACCGTTTGATTTTGCATATGCTAAGCTTGCAGAGGATGTGATTGCCTTTTGTCTGTCCCATGAGAATTTTCCTTATGAAGCAGAAGTCAATCTGACACTTACAGACAATGAAGAAATCCATCGGATCAATCTGGAATACCGCCAGATCGACCGTCCGACGGATGTTCTTTCTTTCCCGATGCTTTCTTATGAGAAAGCCGGAGATTTTTCTTTTCTGGAAGAGGAGAGTGAAGATGATTTTAATCCGGATACGGGAGAAGTCATGCTTGGAGATATTATTATATCGGTCGATAAAGTGTTAGAACAGGCACAAAGTTACGGACACAGTCCGAAGCGTGAATTTGCATTTCTGATTGTACACAGCATGCTTCATCTGTTTGGTTATGACCACATTGATCCGAAAGATGCGGCCATCATGGAACCCAAACAAAAACAGATACTCGAAGAGATGCATATCGTAAGAGATTAAAGAATGGATGTGTTTTATGAAAAAGAGATGGAAAATGATAGGCGTTGTCTGTGCGATTGCCATTTTATCCGCCGGATGCAAAAGTAAAGAATCGGAAGCTCCCACACCTTCATCCACACAGGATGTACCTGCAGAAACTGCCGAAACAGAATATCAGCCGGAACCGGTGGAAACCCACGAAGGAGAAGTCCGAAGTTTCTATACGGGAGAGTGGATGGATGAAAAAAAAGCAAAGAATCGTCCGGTTGCCGTCATGACAGAAAACACACACGTAACCCTTCCACAGTATGGAATCGGAAATGCGGATATTATCTATGAATGTCCGGTGGAAGGCGGCATTACCCGGCTGATGACAATTTATCAGGATTATGCTTCCCTCAAAAAAGTGGGAAATGTGCGAAGCTGTCGTCTGTATTACGTATACTTTGCCAAAGAATTTGAGGCGGTTTATTTTCATGCAGGCGAAAGTAAATATGCACTTGATGTTTTAAATAGTTCATTCATTGATAATGTGGATGGAATTACGGGAAAAGGCGGAGCCTTTTATTACCGGGACAATAGCCGCAGGGCACCGCATAATCTGTATACAACCGGAGAAAATTTAGCCTCTGCCATGAAGACATACGGGTATGATACAAAGCTTCCGGAAAATTATACATCTCATTATCGTTTTACAACAGAAGATTCCCAAAATCTGCTGGATCAGGGAGAAGTTGCAAAAAAAGTATCCTTATACTATGTTGACGCGAAGCCCTGGTTTGTATACAATGAAACGGATGGCCTGTATTACCGCTATGAATTTAGTGATAAACAGATTGACGGTTCTACCGGAGAACAGCTTGCTGTGAAAAATATTATTTTACAGAATTGTTACAGCAGCCTGAAAGATTCCAAAAACGGAACTTTAGATATCGACTATCTTTCCGGTGGATCAGGAATGTACATCACAAACGGAAAAGCTGTCCCGATTACATGGAAAAGAGCATCCGCAAATGATATTACACATTATTATACACAGGATGGTCAGGAAATTATTTTAAATCCCGGAAAGACATGGGTAGAGATCGTCGAAAACAGCCGTGCATCCCAAAATAAAATCAGCGCGGAATAAAAGAAACAAAAGCATTGAGGTTAGAAGATGGGTAAATCAAAGAATAACGGAACAAATTTTCTGGTTCAGGGATCAATTCTTGCGGTCGCGTCAATTATAAGCAGAATCATCGGACTGGTGTATCGTATTCCATTGAACAATATTCTGGGCGATGTAGGAATCAGTTATTATGCATGTGCATTTGACGTGTACAACGTAATTTTGATTATTTCATCCTACAGTCTGCCACAGGCAGTGTCAAAGACGGTTTCCGCAAAAGCGGCCAAAGGGCGGTACCGGTCGGTATATCAGGTATTAAAAGGTGCACTTCTTTTTGCCCTGGTATCGGGAATTGTGGCATCGCTTGTTGTATTTTTCGGAGCAGAATTTTTTACCGGAACACTCTTAAAAACACCATACAGTGTGTTTGCACTTAAAATTTTAGGACCGGCACTGATTGTTGTTGCGGTTCTTGGCGTTTTGCGTGGATTTTTCCAGGGACTTGGCACGATGATGCCAAGTGCCATTTCACAGATCATTGAACAGATTGTTAATGCCATCATCAGTGTATGGGCAGCTTATGTTCTGTATCGCTACGGAATAAAGATCGGAGCGGTTCTCGGTGATACCGAACATTACGGGCCTGCATACGGTGCAGCCGGAGGCACATTGGGAACGAACCTTGGATCTGTCGCTGCGCTGATTTTTGTACTTTTCGTATTTTTTGCTTATATGCATGTCTTTAAGCGAAGAATGAGACGGGAAAAAGGCGTTAAGGTAGAGCCATTTGCCTATACCATGAAGATCCTCATTATCACAATTGTTCCGGTTCTTTTAAGTACAACTGTTTACAATATCAGCAGTATCATTGACCAGAGTATTTTCAAAAATGTTGCGTTATTGCAGGGATACTCTGAAAACAAGATTGATGTATGGTGGGGCGTTTTTTCCGGAAAATATAAACTGCTGATCAATGTTCCGATTTCCATTGCCTCCGCGATGGCTGCCTCTTGCGTGCCGACACTGACGATGTCCTTTGCACAGAAAGATATGAAAAAAGTCAGGGAACAGATCAATTCTGCCATGCGTTTTATCATGGTGATTTCTTTCCCTTGTGCCATAGGACTTGCTGTATTGGGAGAGCCGATCTGTCGTCTGCTTTTCCCGGGAACGGCACAGACGGCACCTATGGCAGGTACCATGATGTGGGTTGGGGCAATGGCGGTTGTGTTTTATGCAATGTCTACGCTTTCAAACGGACTGCTGCAGGGCATTGACCGGTTAAAGATTCCGGTTATCAATGCAGCGGTTTCGCTTGTCGCTCATGTGATCGTACTGATTATACTGATGCTGTTTTTCCGCATGAATATCTATGCGGTCATTATCGCAAATATGTTCTTTGCGTTTTTAATGTGTATTATGAATGCGCTGGCAATACGAAAATACAGCGGCTATCATCAGGAAATTCACAAAACATTTATTGTGCCGGGAATTTCCTCGGTTATTATGGGAATTATTACCTATATCGTCTATCATGGCAGCTATGCGGTTTTAAAAATCAATGCGGTATCTGCCATGCTTGCAATTCTTGCAGCGGTTATCGTATATGCAGTTGTCTTACTGTTACTGCACGGACTGACCGAAGAGGAGATTAAAAAATTCCCGAAAGGAACTCTGATTGTCCGGGTTGCAAAAAAAATACATTTATTAAAGTAAATGGTATAAAACGGAAATAAAATGCAGATGCTACTGTTAGAAGGTGATGATATGAATCAAAAAACAGGCATCTGCATTCTTCTTTGTCTGGTTCTGCTGCTGGTCTTTGGCATCTGGTATCAGAAAAGAGGTGTAGAAAATACAAAAAATACCCAAGAACAATATGCATCCGAAACAGAGCACACCGTTTTGACCGGAACTCCTTACAAAGAAACGGAAAATGCCTATATTATCCGTACACAGGACAGCCGGCTGGTTGTTTTTTTACCGGATGGAAAAACCGTATATATGGAAACCGGGATTCGAAGTGAGAATTTAAGTCAAAAACTGCAGAAACAGGCGGAAAATGGCATTGGATTTGCAGATGAAGAGAGCCTTTTTGACTTTTTGGAAAGCTATTCGAGTTGAATATTTTATACCCATATGATAAAATATTTAACTGGTTTAACAGATAAAATGACAGGTGGACTATGGATAAGAAAAAATCAAAACAACAGGATGTGCTCGTGATTGGCGCCGGAGCTTCCGGCATGATGACCGCAATTACGGCCGCAAGACGTGGATTGTCCGTTACCGTCTTAGAACATATGGATAAGCCGGGGAAAAAAATTCTGGCAACCGGAAACGGAAAATGTAATTTTACAAATCTTAAGATGTCTCCCCGGTGTTATTACGGAGACCACGGACTGGTACAGGAAATTTTAAAGCAGTTTACAGTGGAAGATACCCTTGCGTTTTTCCGGGAGATCGGCATCTGGCCAAAAGAAAAGAACGGATATGTATACCCAAACTCCGGACAGGCTTCTTCCGTTGCGGATGCGCTGTCCGCGGAAATGAAACGAAGCGGAGTTTCCCTGGTCACTTCCTGTGACATCCGGCAGCTTTGTGAGACAAAATACGGATTTGAGGTACGGACATCCATGGGAACGTATTGTTCCCACAATCTTGTTTTTGCAACAGGTCTTCGTGCTGCACCGAAATCCGGAAGCGATGGATCCATGATTTCGCTGATAAAATCGTTTGGGCACCGGTTTGAGCCGATTTTGCCGGCACTGTGTGGATTTGAGGCAGAAGGAATGGAATTTTCCAAAGTATCCGGAGTCCGCACGGACGCACTCCTGTCTTTGTACATAGATGGGCAGAAATGCGAACAGGAACGGGGAGAACTGCAGCTTGCAGATTACGGGATTTCCGGTATTCCGGTATTTCAGATCAGCAGTCCGGCCTCGAAAGCGCTGTATCAGAAAAAACAGGCAGAGCTTACCATTAATTTTCTGCCGGATTTTTCCGAAGATATGATTGCACAGGAACTGCAGCGCAGATTTTCACGGGATGCCGGGATACAGGATGCCGCAGAATCACTTCGTGGGCTTTTAAACCATAAACTGATTCCGGTTATACTTAAGGCAGCAGGCATTCCGGTTCATGAACACACGGAACGGATTTCCCAAAAGCAAACCGAAACGCTCTGCAGACAGATACAGACATTTCCTGTCCGCTTAAAAAAGGTAAGGGATTTTTCTGCTGCACAGGTGTGCACAGGGGGAATCCACACGGAAGAAATCCACACAGATACGCTGGAATCACGGATTGTCCCGGGCATCTATTTCGTTGGTGAACTTTTGGATGTCGATGGAATCTGTGGGGGATATAATTTGCAATGGGCATGGTCCAGCGGACATGTCGCAGGAAGTAAAGTAGGTTCATAATGATTAAAATCAATCAGTTAAAGCTTCCAGTAGGACACTCCCAAAAAGATCTGGAAGATAAAATCAGAAAAACACTTCGTATTCCATCGAAAGAAACATTTCATTACGAGGTGATGCGGCGTTCCCTCGATGCACGGAAAAAGCCGTCATTGTTTTATGTATATTGCATCTATGTAACGATCCGTCAGGAAAACAGCATCGTAAAAAAACTGCATCAGCCTTCCGTCAGCCTTGTGACAGAAACCGGTTACCGTTTTTCGGAAATGGGGCATGAGCGTTTAAACCGGCGTCCGGTGATTGTGGGAGCCGGTCCCTGTGGTCTTTTTGCAGCCTGGCAGCTGACACTTGCAGGATATGCGCCGCTTATTTTAGAGCGCGGAAAACAGGTAGAAGACCGCAGTGCGGACGTTGAACGCTTCTGGAAAACCGGTATTCTGCAGCCGGATTCCAATGTACAGTTTGGAGAAGGTGGGGCAGGAACCTTTTCCGATGGAAAATTAAACACGGTGGTGAAGGATCCGTCCGGAAGAAACCGTTATGTACTGGAAACATTCGTAAAATTTGGGGCACCATCGGACATTCTTTATGATGCAAAACCACATATCGGAACCGATATTCTGGCGAAGGTGATCAAAAATATGAGGGATTACCTGATCAAACACGGCGCGGAGTTTCGTTTTCAGACCTGTTTAAAAGACATTCAGATAAAAGAAAATGCACTGCATGCACTTGTGACGGAGGATGATACGGTGATTCCTGCCGATGTTGCCATTCTTGCACTTGGACACAGTGCAAGGGATACCTTTATGATGCTGCACCGGCACCAGCTTCCGATGGAAGCCAAAAATTTTGCCGTGGGATTCCGCGTGGAACATCCCCAGCAGATGATCGATGATGCCATGTACGGAAACGGAAAAAGAAACGCCCTGCGGCTTCCTGCCGCACCTTATAAGGTGACGTCCAATTTTCCAAACGGACGCGGGGTATATTCTTTTTGCATGTGTCCGGGCGGTTATGTCGTAAATGCTTCCTCCATGAAGGAAAAAACCTGTGTCAATGGTATGAGTTATTCGGGCAGAAGTGGGAAAAACGCAAATTCTGCCATTATTGTTTCGGTTTCCCCTGCCGATTACGGAGCACAGGATCCACTTGATGGCATGCACTTTCAGGAAACACTCGAACATAAAACTTATCAGCTGGGAAACGGAAAGATTCCGCAGCAGCTGTTTGGCGATTACCGGCAGAATATCGCAAGCCAAGGATATGGAGATTTTAATTCCCAGACAAAAGGGCAGACCTGCTTTGCAAATCTCAGAGGTCTGATGACAGAGGACATGGAACATTCCTTTTTGCTTGGAATGGAACATTTTTCGAACATTATTCCGCAGTTTGACCGGTCTGATGCGATTCTTTCCGGCATGGAAACACGCACCTCATCTCCGGTGCGGATCATGCGGGATACAAATGGAGAGAGCCGTGTGCACGGAATTTATCCGGGTGGAGAAGGCGCAGGATATGCGGGAGGCATTATGTCGGCAGCGATGGACGGTCTGCGTCTGGCTGATGATGTGACGAAACGTTATCATCCGGTTTATTAGAAAGAGAGAAAAAAGTGAAACAAGAAGTAACACCAATGATGCAGCATTATCTGCAGACAAAAGAAGAATACAAAGACTGTATCCTGTTTTATCGTCTGGGTGATTTTTATGAAATGTTTTTCGAGGATGCCAAAACAGTTTCAAAGGAACTCGAACTGACGCTGACAGGAAAAAGCTGTGGACTGGAAGAACGGGCACCGATGTGCGGGGTTCCGTTTCATGCCGCAGACGGATATATCAACCGGCTGGTCAAAAAAGGATACAAAGTAGCAATCTGTGAACAGGTGGAAGATCCGAAACTGGCAAAAGGAATTGTCAAACGGGAAGTCATCCGTGTAGTCACTCCGGGAACAAACATTGATATGCAGTCGTTAGACGAGGCAAAAAACAATTATCTCATGTGTATCGTATATATCGGGGATAAATACGGCATTGCGACGACCGACGTTACGACCGGAGATTTCTTTGTAACGGAAGTGGACAGTGAACGAAAACTGTTGGACGAGCTGAATCGTTTCAGTCCGACAGAAATCATCTGCAACGAGCCGTTTTATATGAGCGGGGTAGATATCGATGATATGAAGGAGCGCATGGGAATTGCGGTATCCGCTCTGGATTCCTGGTATTTCGGGGATGATCTGGCAAAGGAAACGCTGTTGTCCCATTTTCATGTACAGAGTCTGGAAGGGCTGGGACTGATGGATTACGACTGTGGTGTGATTGCCTCCGCGGCATTACTGAAATATCTGTATGAAACACAAAAGAACACCCTTTCTAATATTCTGGAACTCCGTCCGTATTCCATCGGGAAATATATGATCATTGACAGTTCCTCCCGGAGAAATCTCGAACTGGTAGAGACCATGCGGGAAAAACAAAAGCGTGGTTCCCTGCTCTGGGTACTGGATAAGACAAAGACGGCAATGGGTGCCAGACTTCTGCGCTCTTACGTGGAACAGCCGCTGATCGACAAAACAGAGATATTAAAACGGCAGGAACTGATTACAAATTTAAATGATCAGGAGATCACCCGGGAAGAATTGCGGGAATATTTAGGACCAATATATGATCTGGAACGTCTGATTACCAGAATTACATACCAGACCGCCAATCCGCGGGATATGATTGCTTTTTGCAATTCTTTAGAAATGCTGCCTCCAATTAAAACATTGCTTGAGGATTTAAAGGGAGAGCTTGCCACCGGAATCCGGGAACATTTTGATTGTCTGGAAGATCTGTGTGCACTTTTGAAGTCTTCCATCAACGATGATCCTCCGATTTCCGTACGTGACGGCAACATCATAAAAACCGGATACAATGAGGAAGTGGACCGGCTGCGGAACGCATCAACGGATGGAAAGAAATGGCTGGCAGACTTAGAGGGCAAAGAACGCGAAAAGACTGGAATTAAGAACCTGCGTATCAAATACAACAAAGTGTTTGGATATTATCTGGAAGTGACCAATTCCTTTAAGGATCAGGTGCCGGATTACTATGTGAGAAAGCAGACACTGACCAATGCCGAGCGCTATATTACGCCGGAATTAAAAGAACTCGAAGATACGATTCTCGGTTCCCAGGATCGTCTGGTCGAATTAGAATACGATCTGTTCCGCCAGATCCGGGATATCATCGCGGATAATGTTGCACGTATTCAGGCAACCGCACGGGCAGTGGCGCAGATTGATGTGTTTGTTTCCCTGGCACTTGTGGCAGGACAGAATAATTACTGCAAACCAAAGATCAACGAATCCGGCGTGATTGATATCAAAGGCGGCCGTCATCCGGTTGTCGAAAAAATGATTGTCAATGATATGTTTATAGACAATGACACGTATCTGGACAATCACAATAACCGGATTTCCATCATTACCGGTCCGAATATGGCAGGAAAATCTACCTATATGCGCCAGAGCGCACTGATCGTTCTGATGGCACAGATTGGAAGCTTTGTTCCGGCAGAATCTGCCAACATTGGAATTGTGGACCGGATTTTCACGCGTGTCGGGGCTTCAGATGATCTGGCAAGTGGGCAGAGTACCTTTATGGTAGAAATGAATGAAGTGGCAAATATTCTCCGCAATGCCACAGCGAATTCCCTTCTGATTCTGGATGAAATCGGACGCGGAACCAGTACCTTCGACGGACTCAGCATTGCCTGGGCGGTTGTCGAATATATCAGCAATCCCAAATTACTGGGAGCAAAAACACTGTTTGCCACACATTATCATGAACTGACGGAACTGGAAGGAAAATTAAACAGTGTCAATAATTATTGTATTGCGGTCAAGGAAAAAGGAGACGACATCGTCTTTTTGCGCAAGATTGTAAAGGGCGGCGCAGACAAAAGTTATGGAATACAGGTTGCTAAACTGGCAGGGATTCCGGAACTTGTGATTAACCGCGCAAAAGACATTGTCAACCAGCTTTCTGCAAACGATATTACGGAAACCGTGAAAAATATATCCGTGGAAGGACAAGCCTCCGGCAAAAAGAAAAAACCGCATCTCGATGAGGTGGATCTGACACAGATGTCATTGTTTGACACCGTAAAAGATGACGATATCATTCAGGAACTGCGGGACGTGGATATCAGCCACATGACCCCGATGGATGCACTCAATAAACTGTATGAACTTCAGAACAAAGTTAAAAACCGCTGGTAGGATATAAAAAAGGAAAAACGAATGAGCAAAATTGCGTTATTAAGTCAGGAGACAATTGATAAGATTGCAGCAGGAGAGGTCGTGGAACGCCCGAGTTCTGTGGTAAAGGAGCTTGTGGAAAACGCCATTGATGCAGGGGCATCCGCCATTACCGTGGAGATCAAAGAAGGGGGCATTTCCCTGATCCGCATCACGGACAATGGATGCGGAATTCCAAAAGAAGAAGTTCCACTGGCCTTTTTGCGGCATTCAACCAGCAAAATCCGCAGTGCAGAAGATCTGATGTGTGTACATTCTTTAGGATTCCGTGGGGAAGCACTCTCCAGCATTGCTGCTGTTTCCAGAGTGGAAATGATCACCAAACCAGCCGATGCCCTGACCGGCACCCGGTACGTGATCGAAGGCTCAAAAGAAATTGCAGACGAAGAAATCGGTGCTCCCGATGGCACAACATTTCTGGTCCGGGATCTGTTTTACAATACCCCTGCCAGACGCAAATTTTTAAAGACGGCACAGACAGAGGGCACCTACATCAGTGACATGCTGGAAAAACTTGCCCTGTCCCATCCGGATATTTCTTTTAAATATATCAACAACAACCAGACAAGACTGCACACTTCCGGAAACGGGAAAAAACGGGATCTCATTTACCATATTTACGGACGTGAGATTGCGGCGGCACTGTTAGAGGTAAACTACAAGGGAGAATATTTCTCCCTTTCCGGCTATATTGGAAAACCTGTGATTAACCGCGGAAACCGGAATTACGAAAACTATTTTATCAATGGACGCTACATCAAAAGTTCTCTGCTTTCCAGATCGATAGAAGAGGCTTATCATAATTTCCTGATGCAGCACCAGTATCCGTTTACAGTTTTGTATTTCACATTTCCGGGGGATACCCTTGATGTGAATGTACATCCGACAAAAATGGAACTGCGGTTTGGACACAATCAGGAAATTTACAAAGAATTGTGTGATGTTCTCTTCGGACTGCTTTCCCATAAGGAACTGATTCCGGAAGTTCCGGTAGATGAAGCAGAACATAAAAAAAAGGATCTTCCCCCGGCATACAAAGAACCGATTCCGGAACCATTTGAAAAGCGCAGAATCAATGAAATCCGACAGCAGCATCACCAGCCTCCGATTCCGGAAAAACCGGTTTCTCCTGTGGCTTCGCCTGTGCCATCAAAAAAAACACCGGCATTTGAGCCGTATGTGCCACAGCATCCGGATAAAACCATGGTACGGGAATCCTTTGACCCGTTCCCAAAGCGGGAGGAAACAGCCTCTCCTGCAGATATTCCCAAAAAACAACCGGTTGGCGAACAGATGACCCTTGCCGCTGCTTCACCGGAATTTTTAACGGATGATGCCCGCAAAAAGCACCGGATCATCGGACAGTTGTTTCAAACCTACTGGCTGATCGAATACGAGGATAAATTGTATATCATGGATCAGCATGCGGCACATGAAAAGGTACTTTTTGAACGGATGATGGCAAAATTAAAAGAAAAAGAATTTACATCCCAGGCAGTCAGCCCGCCCATTGTGCTGAGTCTGGATGCCCATGAGCAGGAAATGTTAGAGACGTACCTGCCGGAAATAAAAAAATTCGGGTACGAGATCGAAAATTTCGGAGGCAGAGAATATATGATCTCCGCAGTACCGGATAATCTGTACCATATTGACATGAAAGATCTGTTTATCGAAATGCTTGATGATTTTTCCAACCTGACCGGACGGCAGACGCCGGAACTGATTCTGGAAAAAGTAGCCACCATGTCCTGCAAGGCAGCGGTAAAGGGAAATCATAGACTGAGCCTGCCGGAAGTGGATGCACTCATGACGGAATTACTGACGCTGGAAAATCCGTTTTGCTGTCCACACGGCCGGCCAACCATCATTTCTATGTCAAAATACGAAATAGAGAAAAAATTTAAGAGGATTGTTTCATGAAACCACTTGTCATTCTTGCAGGTCCCACAGCCGTCGGGAAAACCGCTTTATCAATAAAACTTGCAAAAAAAATAAACGGCGCCGTTATTTCCGCGGATTCGATGCAGGTATATAAACACATGGATATCGGTTCTGCAAAAGTTATGCCGGAAGAGATGAAAGGGATACCCCATTATCTGATCGATGTGTTAGAGCCGTCCGAAGAGTTTAATATTGTCCGTTTTCAGCAGATGGCAAAAGAGGTCCTGCAGCAGATCTATGCCGCCGGACAGATCCCGATTATCGCCGGCGGAACCGGATTTTACATCCAGTCCCTGTTGTACGACATAGACTTTTCCAAAGAGGAATCCGATACGGCATACCGTACAGAACTTACGGCATTTGCAAAAGAATACGGGGCGCATGCCCTGCATGAAAAATTAAAAGAAATTGATCCGGTTTCTTATGAAACCATTCATGAAAATAATATCAAACGGGTCATCCGTGCACTGGAATTTTACCATCAGAATCATACGCCGATTTCCGCACACAACGAAAAAGAACATCAGAAAACATCTCCGTATCGTTTTGCATATTTTGTACTGACGGACGAACGGGAAAAATTATACCGGCGCATTGATCAGCGCGTGGACTTAATGATGGAGCAGGGACTTCTTACAGAAGTAAAAACGCTGTATGATATGGGATGCCGCAAAGATATGGTTTCCATGCAGGGACTGGGATACAAAGAAATTTTAGATTATCTGGACGGCAGCTGCTCCCTTGAGGAAGCGGTGTATGTGATCAAACGGGAAACCAGACATTTTGCGAAACGGCAGCTTACCTGGTTTCGCCGGGAAAAGGATGTCATCTGGCTGGACAAATCCGAATTCAATGACCGGGAAGATCAGATGTTACAGAAAATGACGGATGTTTTACACGAGAAAGGAATCATACAATGAATCAGTTACTGGAAGAAAAATATAAAGAACTTGGAATTTCCGAGAAAGTTTATGCATTTGGCGAAAAAATCGAACAGGAATTAAAAGAGCGTTTTGAAAAGATTGATGCAAATGCGGAATACAATCAGATGAAAGTCATTGCAGCCATGCAGAAAAACCGTGTGAGTGCAGAATGTTTTAATATTTCGAGCGGATACGGATATAATGATATGGGAAGAGATACTTTAGAGCGGGTATATGCCTGTCTCTTATACACATC
>ENA-OWYR01000521-OWYR01000521.1-human-gut-metagenome-genome-assembly--contig:-NODE-521-length-14243-cov-169.545_pt1 | contig 14243 bp, 13 predicted proteins | sample MGYA00249753_ERZ652092 | MGnify/ENA primary metagenome ERZ652092 (study PRJEB26925, sample SAMN05827204) | human gut metagenome | biome: ENVO:2100002; feature: ENVO:00000062; material: ENVO:00002003... | reverse complement strand
TGTGACCGCTTATGTACCGCTACGCTCTGCGACAGAGCGCGAGCGTGCCGCGTTTCTTATACCCTGCCAAGGGCTACGGGGATATTTCGCTAAATTTCTAGTTATTTCCGGCCCGGGCGCAGATTTTCCAGCACTTCATCCGGTACATACAGCTTTCCCCAGCCGGTGCCGAGGTCGATCTTGGGCTTGTTGGCACCGTGGAAGTCGGAGCCGCCGCTGATTTTCAGATCATATTTGGAGGCAAGTCCGCGGATCTGGCGTTCCTCGGCGGTATTGTAGGTGCTGTAAATGGCTTCAATGCCCACGAGGCCTATCTTTTTTAATTCCGCTACAAGCCTGTCCAGACGATCATCGCTCATGTGATAGAGGATCGGATGTGCCAGCACCGGTACGCCGCCGGCACCGAGGATCAGTTCCACAGCCTGGGCAGGCGTCACCTTTTCTCTCGGAACAAAGCAGGGACAGCGATCGCCTACGTAGCGGTCAAATGCTTCCTTCATGCTCTGGATATAGCCGTGGGAGAGGAGATATCTTGCAAAATGAGCTCTGGTGATAACCGCACCGGGGAATTCCGCCAGAAGTGCCTCGTAAGTAATGTCGATGTCATGCTCTCTGAGAAGCACACACATTTTTTTATTGCGGTTCTCGCGGGAACGAATGAAATCCTCCAAGTAATGGGCAAACTCCGGCTGGTGATAATCAATGAAAAGCCCAACCATGTGGATATCTTTGCCCTGATATTCCGTGGATAGCTCAATACCGGGGATCACTTCCGGCACCTGAGAGGCGGGAGCGTCAGACGGGGATGCCGCCTGAGCCTGTCGCAGCCCATCCGCATACCGGATCGCCCGGTCCAATCCGTTTACGGTATCATGATCTGTGAGGGCGAAGGCTCGCAGTCCCTTTTCCATCGCGTAATCGACTAATTCCTCCGGGGTGAAAGTGCCATCGGAGCAGGTGGAGTGTACGTGTAAATCTACCATAATAGTAAAGCTCCTTTCAAAAAATGGATGTCGGCATTACCGGCATCCATTTTATTTGTCTTAGTTCTCGTCGTCCTCGGTCTGTGCAGTGAATACGGTACGCTTTCTTGCCATTTCATCGCTTGCCAGATACTCATCGTAGGTAGTGATCTTGTCTACCAGGCTGCCGTTTGGCAGGATCTCGATGATACGGTTGGCGGTGGTCTGTACGAACTGGTGGTCATGGCAGGAGAACAGTGCCACACCGGGGAACTTGATCAGACCGTTGTTCAGTGCGGTGATGGACTCCATGTCCAGATGGTTCGTGGGCTCATCCAGGATCAGGCAGTTGGCACCGCTGATCATCATCTTGGACAGCAGGCAGCGCACCTTCTCACCACCGGAGAGAATACGAACCTTCTTCACACCGTCTTCACCGGCGAACAGCATACGTCCCAGGAAACCACGTACATAAGTGGCATCCTTCACGGGAGAGTAACCGGTCAGCCAGTCGGCGATGGTCATATCGTTGTCGAACTCTGCGGTATTGTCCTTCGGAAAGTAGGACTGGGAAGTGGTAACACCCCACTTGTAGGTTCCCTCGTCCGGCTCCATTTCCCCGGCCAGGATCTGGAACAGAGTAGTCTTCGCCAGCTCGCAGCTACCTACGAAAGCCACCTTGTCTTCACGGCCCAGAGTGAAGGAAATGTCATCCAGCACCTTTTCACCGTTGATGGTCTTGGACAGATGCTCCACAGCCAGTACCTCGTTACCGATCTCACGCTCGGGACGGAAATCAATATAAGGATATTTTCTGCTGGAAGGCTTAATATCATCCAGCTCAATTTTTTCCAGTGCACGTTTTCTGGAAGTAGCCTGCTTGGACTTGGAAGCATTTGCGGAGAAACGGGAGATAAACTCCTGCAGTTCCTTGATCTTTTCTTCCTTTTTCTTGTTGGCTTCCTTCATCTGCTTGATCAGCAGCTGGCTGGACTCGTACCAGAAGTCGTAGTTACCGGCATACAGCTGGATCTTGCCGTAGTCGATGTCGGCGATCTGGGTACATACCTTGTTCAGGAAGTAACGGTCATGGGATACTACGATAACGGTATTCTCGAAATCAATCAGGAAGTCTTCCAACCATGCGATCGCATCCAGATCCAGATGGTTGGTCGGCTCATCCAGCAGCAGAATGTCGGGGTTACCGAACAGTGCTTTGGCTAACAGGACCTTCACCTTCAGGCTGCCGTCTAAATCCTTCATGAGAGAGTAGTGGAACTCGGTGCCGATGCCCAGACCGTTTAACAGCATGGCGGCATTGGACTCTGCTTCCCAACCGTCCATCTCGGCGAATTCAGCTTCCAGTTCGCTGGCACGGATACCGTCCTCGTCACTGAAATCTTCCTTGGCATAGATGGCATCCTTTTCCTTCATGATCTGGAAGAGACGTTCGTTACCCATGATAACGGTATCCATAACCACGTTGTCATCGTATTTGAAATGATCCTGTTCCAACACGGAGAGACGCTGACCGGGGGTGATGACGATATCACCTTTGGTAGTGTCCAGCTGACCGGACAGAATCTTTAAAAAGGTGGATTTACCGGCACCGTTGGCTCCGATGAGTCCGTAGCAGTTGCCCTCGGTAAACTTGATGTTGACATCTTCGAATAATGCTTTCTTACCCACACGGTAAGTTACGTTGTTTGCACTGATCATTCTAAAAACCTCTTCTTATTTATATGCGTTACAAAGTCACTTCTTCCATTATACATAAAAGTCCACATATTTCAAGGAGAAAGTGTGATATTTCAGCGTTTTCTCGGGCGGTGGACCAGCCAGTGTGCCACGCTGGAACGACTTACGTCACTTCGTGGTGGCTGATGCTTCGAAACAGGCGCCCAATGCAAAAGCAGTTCCGGAAAGAAAATTTACCTCAATTTTACCCCCGAAGATTGCGAGAAGCATTCTCCTTTGATAGAATAGAACTATCAACTTGGGAGGTTTTCTTATGGAGACAAAATTAAATTACAAAAGAACGTTTCTGATCGGACTGGCTTTTCTTAGCATCTGTTCTTTCTGGCAGATGTATGACAACATTATCCCACTGATCCTGCAGAATACCTATCATCTGGGCGAGACCATGACGGGAGCGGTCATGGCATTGGACAATGTGCTGGCGATCTTTCTGCTGCCGGTGTTTGGTGCGCTGTCTGATAAGGTACATACGAAGCTTGGCAGAAGAATGCCCTTTATCGTGGCAGGTACGATCCTGGCAGTGATCTTCATGATGTTACTGCCGATGATCGACAATGCGGAAAAAGCAAGATGGAACACAGGAGAGTCCTTCAGTAACCAGGTGATCTTCCTGGCGGTGCTGTTTTTCACCCTGGTGTCCATGGGACTGTATCGTTCCCCGGCGGTGGCATTGATGCCGGATGTGACACCGAACCATCTGCGCAGCCGTGCCAATGCGGTGATCAACCTCATGGGAGCTGTGGGCGGCGTCTATGCTCTGATCATGATCAAAGTTCTGGTGGGCAAAGGTGAAACACCGGATTATCTGCCTTTATTTGCAAGTATTGCAGCAGTCATGGCGATTGCTGTGGGAATTCTTGTGATCACCATCCGGGAAAATAAGCTGCGGGAAGAAGTCGAGAAGGCAGAGGCGGCAAATGCAGGAACAATAGAAGAAAAAGCAATGGCCGAGGGAGTGGAAGCTGCTGGTGAGATCGAGGCAGTGGGAGATACCGGAGAGGTAAAATCTTTCGACGGGAAAAAACAGACAGGAAAGACGGAAGGCACCAAGGGTATGCCCAAGGAAGTGAAGCGCAGTATGTACTTCATGCTTGCATCTATCTTCTTATGGTTCACCGCGTATAATGCCGTGACCACAGCTTTTTCCCGCTATACGAAGGTAGTATGGAAGATGGAGGGCGGAAGCTTCGCCAACTGTCTGATGGTAGCGACGGTAGCTGCTATTCTGAGCTATATTCCCATTGGAAACATCTCTGCGAAGATCGGTCGTAAGAAGACTATCATGGGCGGTGTTCTGCTGATGGCAGCCTGCTATGGTGGCGCAATTTTTGCCAGAGAATATCACCCCATCGTCAATGTGGCATTTGCCCTGATCGGTGTGGCATGGGCAGCCATCAATGTGAATTCCTATCCGATGATCGTGGCCATGAGCAGTGGCAGCGATGTGGGGAAATTCACCGGAACCTATTATACGTTCTCCATGGCAGCGCAGATCCTGACTCCGGTACTATCTGGATTCCTATTGGAAAATGTGTCCTATAACACCCTGTTTCCCTATGCCCTTTTCTTCTCCCTGATGGCATTCCTTACTATGACCCAGGTACGTCACGGCGATGTGAAGCCCCAGAAAAAAGAGAGTATTCTGGAAAACTTTGACGTAGATGACTGATGCGGATAACTTCGGTATATACTTGGCAGGACGATACAATTTGACAAATGTGTTGTAAGCTCTTTGGAGAATCTTAAGAAATACCTACTTGAAAATAAAAGAGTAGTGGATTAAAGTAAAAGGCAGCGAATCTATACTGTGATAGAAACGGTATGGATTCGCTGTAAAAAGTTACAGGAAGATAGAAGGTTATAGGAATGAAAGTATTAGGAATCTTATTGATTGTTTTGGTAGTTCTCGCAGTTCTGTATTTTCTCATGATCATGCCGAGGATGCTGCACAAACCGGACACAGCCCCTTTTAAAGAATGGCTTTATGCCCATAGAGGTCTGCATGACAATGCCACAGAGGCACCGGAGAACTCCATGGCAGCATTCCGCAAGGCCGTGGATGCAGGCTTCGGTATTGAACTGGACATTCAGCTGACGAAGGACAAGATCCCCGTGGTGTTCCATGATTTTACCTTAAAAAGAGTCTGCGGCGGCGAAGGAAAAATCTGTGATTACACTTATGAGGAATTGCAGCAGTTCCATCTGTGTGAGTCCACGGAGAAGATCCCGAAGTTCGAGGACGTGCTTCAGATGGTGGACGGAAAAGTACCTCTGATCGTGGAGTTCAAGATCGAGCGCACCGACCTGTCTTTGTGTCCCCTTGCAGATAAAATGCTGCGGGCCTACAAGGGAATGTACTGCATGGAGTCCTTCAACCCTCTGGGTGTGTGGTGGTATCGGAAGAAACATCCGGATCTGGTGCGAGGCCAGTTGTCCGATGCTTTTCTGAAAGAAGGAGAGTATGTCGGGATATTATATTTTGTATTGCAGAATCTGCTGCTGAACTTCGTGACCAAGCCGGATTTTGTGGCATACAATCATCATTATCCTGAAATCCTGTCCCGGAAGCTTTGCAGAGGTTTGTACCATAATACTGCAGCCGCATGGACCATCAAGAGTCAGAAGGAACTGGACGAAGCGAGAAAACATTTCGATATTTTCATCTTCGACAGTTTTGTACCGGAAGCGGGAAAGTAGAGAAAACAGCATAAAAAGGTCGGTTCCATGCTCCCCAGGAAACCGGCCTTTTACTATATGCGATATGCGAGGAAAAAATATGTATACCAAAGAAGAATTGAAACAGCAGTTACGGAATGTGGGACTTACGGGAAAAGAGACGATCCTGATCCATTCTTCCATGAAGGCCATCGGAGAAGTGGAGGGCGGTGCGGATATCGTGCTGGATGCCTGGATGGAATATTTTTCGGAAGGCCTTCTGCTATTGCCGACCCATACCTGGGCCAATGTGAATGCACAGCACCCGGTGTATGACTATCGTAATACCCCATCCTGCGTGGGAATGCTGACCAATCTGTTCCGGCAGAGAGAGGGTGTGGTGCGCTCCCTGCATCCCACCCATTCTTTAGCGGGGTACGGAAAAAATGCTGCCGAATATCTGGCAGGAGAGGAAGAACGTAACACTCCATGTACCCCGGGAGGAGCCTACGACCGGCTGAAAGACTGCGGTGGTAAGATTCTGTTGGTTGGCGTTGGACATGAACGCAATACTTACATCCACAGTGTGGAAGAGGTGCTGAATGTTCCGAATCGTCTGGCGGCGGAGCCCATGTTATTGACAACGATCCTGCCAGACGGAAGAGAAAAGAAAGTATATATGAGAAAACACTATAATCCCGACCAGCCCCATATCTCGGAAGATTTTGTGAAATTGAACCAGGCGTTTCTGGATTGTGGAGCAGTGGAAGTGGTGATGTTCGGAGATGCGAAGTGTCTGCTGTGTGATGCGCAGAAAGTATTCCGGGTGGTACGGCATGTGCTAGCACCGGATCCGGAATGTCTTGTGACGAAACCGGAGATTTCTGAAGAGCGGTGGAGAGGATTCCAGGCATGAAAAAGGATCAGTCCCAAGGGACTGATCCTTTTGGTCTGTCTTGCTATTAAGCTACAACAGTAACGTTGGTAGCACGGATCTTGCTGCTGTTCTGAGGATCGCACTCGGTATCGAAAGTTACCTTCTGGCCCTCTTCCAGAGACTTGAAACCATCAGCGTTGATTGCGGAAAAGTGTACGAATACTTCCTCGCCGTTAGCATCGTTGGTGATGAAACCATAACCCTTCTGAGCATTGAACCACTTAACTGTACCGTTATTCATTATTGGTACCTCCTTTAATAATTCAGGCTTTGCCTGATCCTTTTGATGATTCTAAAACGTAGGACAAAAAAATCACATATTTTTGTAAAGCATCCGTGAAAAAGTAGCAATGTCTTACAAAAATATGTGAGATCAATGACTTTCATTTAGAATACGGTTAGAGTATACCATTGCCCTGATCGAAATGTCAATAATTATCTTTGATTTTTAGACCTATTTTCCTAAGGAAAAAGCATATGATTTTAAGAGTGACAGGATGCGGAGAATGACGATGGATCTTAGATTTTTGGGAAAAGTATTACAAGGGGCGCTGATCGGTCTGGGAGCAGTACTCCCGGGGATATCCGGCGGCGTTTTAAGTGTAGTGTTCGGAGTCTATCGACCGATCATGGAGCTGCTGTCGGATCCGGTACATAAGTGGCGGACCCATCTGCCGCGATTGCTCCCGTATATGATCGGTTCTGCGGCGGGATTTTTAGGTGTGGCGAATCTGCTTTCTTATGTGTTGGAGACCTATCCGGAGCAATCGGTCTGTGTATTTGTGGGGCTGATCGGCGGAATGCTGCCGTCCCTGTGGCGGGAAGCGGGAGAGCAGGGCAGGACCGGAGGAAACAGGATCGTCTCCGGAGTGACGTTTGCGGCAATGATTTTTTTGCTGTTTTCGTTGCAGACTTCCAAGACTGCAGTGGAGCCGGGACTCGGAGCGTATCTGTTCTGTGGATTTGCCCTTGCTCTGTCGGTGATCGCTCCGGGGATGAGTTTTTCTACACTACTGATGCCCTTAGGGCTGTATACACCGTTCGTAGAGGGGATCGGTCATCTTCGGCCAGAGGTGTTGATTCCCGGAATGACCGGCTGCGTGGTGACTTTTGTGTGTCTGGCCAGGCTGGTAAACCGCCTGCTTGAAAAACAGTATGCGGGGATGTTCCACGGGATCTTCGGGATCATCAGTGCAGCTACAGTGATGACGGTTCCATGGAACAGTTTTGCCACATCTCCGGAGACCGCATCCCGGAATCTGTTCTGCATGGCGGCAGGAATCGTGGCGGCACTTCTTTTGGAAGTTATGAATGAAAAAATGGCATGTTTTCCCGAAAATGAGACAGAATAAGGAGCGGGAACCTTATCATGGAAAAAGGAAGGTAGAAACATGCAGATGTATGACATCGTGGCAACGGGAGTGCTGGGACTGTTGGTCGGCTTCTGGTCTGGCAGGAGTATCCGGTGGAAAATGGAAGAAACAGAAGAGACAGGGGAAGACAGGGAAGAGAGAAAAAATACAGCAGCCAGGCAACTGGTGAGGGAAGGTGTCACTATAGGCAGCCCGGTGAACGGAGAGATCCGTAAGCGCATGGAAGAGACCGCTGAAGAGACCGCTGATGCCGGAACTGGCTGTATCAGCATCGTGCCAGAGGATGGAAAGGTCTATGCGCCCACGGCAGGAAAGGTATTGAAACTTTATCCCATGGGAAACCGGATCCGATTCCGCACGGACAGCGGACTGGAACTGCTGTTGAATATCTGCAGAGACAGGGAAGAACTGCACAGCGCCTATTATCATTGCAATGTCCTGCAAAACGAGATCGTGCGCAAAGGAAAACTGCTGATGGAATTTGATCAGGAGGGCCTGGCAAGGGAAGGCGTGGATACGGCGGTGACGGTGGAAATGTGCCAGATCCCGGAGCGGGGACAGATCGTCGGTACCTGGAAAGATTATATCCGGGCGGGAGAGGAACTTCTGTGGATACAGCGTAAGGGAAGGAATCAGGAAGATTCTTTCTGCCTGCGGTAAGCTCCGGGAGTGGTGTGATAAGCGGAATGAAAGGCCCGGAAAAAGGTGCGGGAGCTTCCGAATCCCACATCCAGCGCAATCTGCGTCACGGAGAGCTCCGTGGACAATAGAAGATCTCTGGCATAGTCCAGCCTTCGGGAGTTCACGTAATCAGGAAAAGTGGTGTGGAGTTTCTCAGTGAAGATCCGGGACAGGACAAAGCGGCTGACACCGAATTCTTTCGAGAGACTTTCCAGGGACAATTCTTCGGTATAGTGGGCATCCAGATAGAGAAGCAGTCTTTGCTCCAATTCCAGGTCATCTGTGTTTTTACGCACTTGCAGAGGCAACGATGGCAACAGGTCTGCCAGCAGGAGTGTGAGATACCCTTCCGCATAGACTTGTACATCGGAAGGTGTGGGACGATCCTTTTCCATGGCAGCGGCCAGTGTTTTAAGTCCCTGCAGGGCAATACGGCTGTGCTCTGACAGGGAGGAGACGGTAAAGTCATTGCGGGCAGGCTTTTTGTTCTGGAAAAAATGGCGGAAAGAGTGGCAGAAATCCGGCTCGAAGATACAGAGCAGATTCTGACCGGGTTCCACATGCTTCAGGCCATGCATCTGGTTCGGAAAAACCAGAACACCCTGACCGGGGGTAAGTAAAAAATCTTGCTGTTCCACGGTGACGGTGGTGGAACCGCTCAATACATAGATCAACTCCAACTGTCTGTGAAGATGGACGGCATAGGGGTTGTTTTTGGATAAATATAAATAAAGCTGTTCCTGACGGTTCTGGTAAAAGAAACTCAATGGGATTCCCTCCTGCAACTTTTGTCACTATTATGACATTTATAGTCGCTAAATGCAAGATTTGACACAAACTAATGGGAAAATGGCACGCGATACAAGGGAACATCTGTTATACTGAAATTGTTCAGAAACAGGTAACTATTATCAAATGAGTGTTGAACACCTGCATTTGTAAATAAAAGGCGGCAAAAGCTGCGGAATGGAGAAATTATGGACAAGACCAAGATACATAAAATGTGGATCGCTGATCAGGGCGACGGCACCTATACCAACCCGATCCTGTATACCGATTATTCGGACCCGGATGCCATTCGTGTGGGAGAGGATTATTTTATGATCGCTTCCAGCTTCTGTAACACCCCTGCAGTGCCTCTGCTGCATTCGAAGGATCTGGTGAACTGGAAGGTCATCAATTACATCATTGACAAGCTTCCCTTTGACTATTATGACAAGCCGGTACACGGCTGTGGTACCTGGGCACCGGCCATCCGTTATCATGAGGGAACTTATTACGTATTTATCCCCATGCCGGACGAGGGCATCATGATGTGCAAGACCACGGATCCTTTCGGCAAGTGGAGCGAGCCGGCTTATGTGCGTAAGGTCGTGGGATGGATCGATCCCTGTCCTTTCTGGGATGAAGACGGCAAGGCTTACATGGTAACGGCTTTCGCCAGAAGCCGTATCGGCTTCAAGAGCATGCTGTATATGTCTCCCATCGAACCGGACTGCTCCGGAGTGCTGGATGACGGTCAGTTCATCTATGATGGCCATGCGACCCAGCCCACCATCGAGGGACCGAAGCTGTACAAGAGAAACGGCTATTACTATATCTTCGCTCCGGCAGGGGGCGTGAAGCCCGGCTGGCAGACCGTACTGCGGTCGAAAAATATTTACGGTCCCTGGGAAGAGAAAATCGTCCTGCATCAGGGGAATTCTCCTGTCAACGGACCTCACCAGGGTGCCTGGGTGGATACCCCGGACGGACAGGATTGGTTCCTGCATTTCCAGGATGTAGGCAATGCGGGACGTATCGTACATTTACAGCCCATGCACTGGGAAAACGACTGGCCGGTGATCGGCGTGAACGAAGTGGACGGATGCGGTGAGCCGGTACTGCGCTATAAAAAGCCGGAAGTAGGAGCGACGTACCCAATCGATGCACCGGAGGACAGTGATTTCTTCGAAGGGGAAAATTTGGGATTACAGTGGCAGTGGAATGCCAATTATAAAAAGGAATGGTATGATCTGGAAAACGGCCAGCTCATTCTTCATGCCCAGGCCGCAGACCCGAAGACGCAGCTGTGCGATATCAGTAACCTGTTATTGCAGAAATGGCCGGCACCGGAATTTTCTATTACCACCTGTCTGCATCTGGAAGAGATGAAAGACGGGGATGTGGCAGGACTGGTATCGCTAGGCGGATGTTATACAGCACTTGCAGTTCAGAAAATACACGGTAAAATGAGCCTGCAGCAGCGCACCGGCAACTGGACGAAGGACGATGAAGTGCGCACCGGTCTGGGCGAATGGAACAGTGATGTCATTTATATCCAGATGAAGGTGGAGAAGGAGATTTACCGTACATTTTATGTAGGAACCGCAGAAGAAAATTTACAGCCTGTGGGACAGATGGTGGAAGCAACTCCGGGCCGCTGGGTCGGTGTCAAGGACGGACTGTTTGCCATCAATGAGCAAGGTATGGAAGGCGGCCTGGTCGCTGCGGACTATTTCGTATATCAGGAGCTGTAACTATTCAGAGCCATGTAAATAGTATTGAATGCGCGTCGAATGCTTGCATTCGTAAGAGCATTTGATACTATTTATAGGGCGAAGTAACCACTATGAGCAAATAACATGCAAGCATGTTATTCAGGAAAGCCTCGTAGAGGCGGTTTTGCGAATGTGGTGCTGAATAGTTACTGAATCATAAAATTACATTTCTATTTACAATGCAATGACAATGTGATATTTTGGCAGTTGTTAATGTGATGATAAAGGAACGATGTAAGATATGACGGAAGAGAAAAAAATGTTATTTTCACAGGATGCACTGAAAAAATTATTGTGGCCGCTGATCATAGAGCAGTTTTTGGCAATCGCAATGGGAATGGCGGACACGGTGATGGCGGCCAGCTGTGGAGAAGCCGTGGTATCCGGAATCTCCCTGGTGGACAGTATCTGTGTGTTATTGATCGGTCTGTTCACGGCCATGGCCAGCGGCGGTGCGGTCGTGGCGGCGCAATATATGGGACACGGAGATAAGGAAATGGTAGGCCGGGCCTCCAATCAGCTTTTTTTAGCGGTTGGAGGTGTGGCACTTTTGTTTATGATGATAGCACTGATCTGGAACCGGGGATTGCTGGCACTGCTTTACGGAAATGTGGAGGCGGATGTCATGAATGCCGCAAGAATTTATTTTTATATTGTGGCGGTGTCCTTTCCTTTTCTGGGAATTTATAACGGTGGTGCGGCTCTGTTCCGTGCGGTGGGAGATTCCAAGGTGTCCATGAAAGTGTCATTGGTGGCAAATCTGGTAAATATTGCCGGAAATGCGATCCTGATCTATGGTGCAAGGATCGGTGCTGCCGGTGCTGCGTTGTCCACGCTGTTTTCCAGAATATTGTCGGCTGTGATGATCATAGTGCTGCTTGGAAAAAGTGACAAGATCATAGTGAGCAATCACTGGAGGGTCGATACGAAAATCTTGGGAAAGATTCTGTATATCGGTGTTCCCAATGGACTGGAAAACAGTATTTTCCAGATCGGTAAGCTTCTGACCACCAGTCTGATCGCCGGTTTTGGAATGGCTGCTACGACGGCAAATGCCGTAACAGGCAGTATTGCCAGCTTTCAGCAGATCCCTGCCAACGCCATCGGTGTAGCAATGATTACTGTGATCGGACAGTGCATCGGTGCAGGAGAGACAGAGCAGGCATTATATTATCTGAAAAAAATGATGAAGGCGGCGTATGCCTGCATGGTCCTGTTGGGAATTCCCATGATTATTTTTGCAAGGCCGATCTGCGGAATCTATCATCTGAGTCCGGAGACAATGAAAATAACTGTTTTTCTGTTATGTTACAGCTGTGTATGTTGTATGCTGGTGCATCCGTTGTCCTTTGCACAGTCCAATGCACTTCGCGCTGCGGGAGATGTGAGATTTACCATGATCGTGGCGATCGCTTCCATGTGGCTCTGCCGTGTGGGCATGGCATATATCCTGGGACAGGGTCTGGGACTTGGCGTCATCGGCGTCTGGATCGCTATGACCATGGACTGGGTCGTACGGGCATTTTTGTTCACTAACAGGGTACGTACGGGAAAATGGCTGAAGTATAAGGACCGGCTGGTGAAGTAAAAAATATCTGCTGCACTAAAGTTTTACATTGACATATTTTTGATTGTGTTTTAGCATGTTTTTATAGTAGATTCCTAGGAATAGATAAGCTACTATATGACTAACACACAGCACACAGATAAGTGCAGAAATGAGGCAGAACATGAGCAAAAAGCCCTATGCAGAGCGTAATTTAAAATTCGAGACATTACAGTTACATGTGGGACAGGAGCAGCCCGATCCCGTGACCGGTGCGAGAGCCGTTCCCATTTATCAGACATCTTCTTATGTATTCCGCAACTGCGACCATGCAGCAGCCCGTTTCGGACTGGAAGATCCCGGTGAGATCTACGGTCGTCTCGGCAACCCTACCCAGGGTGTCTTTGAGCAGCGTATTGCGGCATTAGAGGGCGGTACCGCAGCTCTGGCAGTAGCCAGCGGAGCGGCAGCCATCTGCTACACGATCCAGAACCTGGCAAAACAGGGAGATCACATTGTTTCTGCAAATAATATTTACGGTGGAACCTACAATCTGTTGGCGCATACCCTGGTGGACTACGGTGTGACCACTACTTTCGTGGCTCCTTCCGATTATGACAGGATCGAAGCAAGCTTTCAGGAGAACACCAAGGCTCTCTACATCGAGACTCTGGGCAATCCCAACTCGGATGTGGTAGACATCGAACGTCTGGCACAGATCGCCCATGCACACAAGGTGCCTCTGGTGGTGGACAATACTTTTGCTACTCCTTATCTGGTACGTCCTTTTGAGTACGGTGCAGATATCGTAGTACATTCCGCTACGAAATTCATCGGCGGACACGGCACCAGCTTAGGCGGTGTGATCGTGGAAAATGGTAAATTTGACTGGGAGGGCAGCGGCAAGTTCCCTCATCTGTGCACTCCGAATCCCAGCTATCATGGTGTGACTTTCACCAAGGCAGCACCGGGCGCGGCTTTTGTGACCGCTATCCGTGCAATGCTCCTGCGTGATATGGGCGGCTGCATTTCCCCTGTCCATGCTTTTATTTTCTTACAGGGACTGGAGACACTGTCTCTGCGCGTGGAGCGTCATGTGGAAAATGCACTGAAGGTGGTACAGTATCTGAACAATCATCCTCAGGTAGAGCGTGTGCATCATCCTTCCGTATCCACCGATCCGGAGCAGCAGGAGTTGTATAAAAAATATTTCCCGAACGGAGGCGGTTCCATCTTCACCTTCGAGATCAAGGGCGGCAAGGAGACAGCGAAAAAGTTCTGTGATAATCTGGAGCTGTTCTCGCTTTTGGCAAACGTGGCAGATGTGAAGTCTCTGGTCATCCATCCGGCTTCCACCACCCATGCACAGCTGTCTGAGGAAGAGCTGAATGAGCAGGGAATCTACAGCAATACGATTCGTCTGTCTATCGGTACGGAGAATATTGATGATATCATTGAGGATCTGGAAGGCGGTTTCCAGTCTGTTTAAGGAGAGACCATGCTTTCATTAGCAGTTTTCTATTATGGAAAAGCAAAACCGGGAATCCCACTGCGTTCAAGGCAGTGGGATTTTTCTTGTCGGTGCCGGTGATCGCCGACAGCCTTATTTGTCTCCCGTGCGCTGCTCTAGCGGCATGTTTTCTGCGTTGAATGAGAAGACCGGCACCAGGAGCCGCATCGGACTGATTCAGTTCTACTATAACTGGGAAGAAGACAAGAAATATCTATTGGTGGAATATAGGGTAAAGTTTTTGTCAGTTGAATAAAAGAAAAAAAGAGAGTACCAACATC
>ENA-OWYR01000518-OWYR01000518.1-human-gut-metagenome-genome-assembly--contig:-NODE-518-length-14275-cov-6.93861_pt1 | contig 14275 bp, 10 predicted proteins | sample MGYA00249753_ERZ652092 | MGnify/ENA primary metagenome ERZ652092 (study PRJEB26925, sample SAMN05827204) | human gut metagenome | biome: ENVO:2100002; feature: ENVO:00000062; material: ENVO:00002003... | reverse complement strand
GATGACGTCGAGTCTCGTGGGCTCGGAGATGTGTATAAGAGACAGATATTACTGAAGCCTTAACGTCATATCTTTTTTCACATTTTTTTACTGCTTCAGTTACCATTTCCCGTCCAATTTCATATTCTATCTTTTCTTCATTTATCTGATCAAATGTTAATAAGGCAACCCCAAACATATGACTTAATGCTTTTGAATCAAATGCCAAAAAACCCAATTCCTGTAAATAGTATGTTTTCCAGTCTAACAATACTTCTATCCATTCTAAAAGTTCAAGATTATATTCTTTAAGTTCATCAGCAACTAAATCTACTATCTTGACATTTTTTTTAGATTTATCAATAATTATTTGAAAATGATTCCCTGACCAGTTAACTTTTCCTTCATTTTTACTCTCTCCCAGTACATTCAAAATATCCCCATAATTTCCACGAATATCAAGTGAGATAGCCTGTGCCACGATACTACTTAGTTCATCATCTTTATTTCCTTTTAAAAAAATATATGATTGTTTTATTTCGCCATCCCAATCATTTTTTTTCTCAAAAGAATCATATATAAGGTGTTCAAGTATCATTAACTTCGCCTTTCATTGCTTCCTTACTTACATATAACCAGTTATATCTTATATTCTTATTAGCAAGAAAACCGCAAAATCAAAGTCTCAAAATAGGATATGCTGTTCCTGGGGCGTTAAAAAACACCACACCTGAGATAGGATCCACTACAACATTTTTCTTTATACCTTTTGACTTATACACTACCAGACATCGTGGCTTTTTATTTGATCTATCAATACAATTTACAACCTCTTGTCTAGACCAATTCGAACAAAACAAAGTTGATTTCCCAGAATTCTCAGTTTTTAATCTACCAGTAGATTTAGCTCGTACATATGCCTCAGCTATTTTTTTCCCCCTATTGGCAGTAATTATTCTTCTGCTTTTTGGATAACTTCTAACCTCTGCATATAATCTTTCATCTCCATATGTAGTATAGCAGTGGAGTCCATTAATTTTTTCCCCATTAATCGTTCCCCAAAATATATGCTCTAACTTTCCATTCGAAATCCCTCTAGTGTTTAAAATTCCCTCCATTTTTATTCCTCCCCAAAAGTATAATTGAACTTCAAGGTCTAAGTTATCTTTCCGATAGATTTTGTGAAACTCATTGCTCACGCACTAGCGTCCACACCTTCACCTTTCAAGGCTTTATTCTCAAGTTTCTACAACTCAAACACTATACCCTTTTACAAAAATTCAACAAATCCTTTTAAACGTACTTTTTCAATTTTTAGTATTAAAATAATATCACCTAAGAGTTCTTCATGCTTTTAAAATACAGAAGCACCGTATTTTCAATGGTTTATAATGACAACATACTTATTTCTTATTATTCCCACTCGATTGTAGCAGGTGGTTTAGATGTAATATCGTACACGATACGGTTAATGTGTTGTACTTCGTTTACGATACGACGGGAGATTGTGTCCAATACGTCGTAAGGGATGCGTGCCCAGTCAGCAGTCATGAAGTCTGTTGTTGTTACGCCACGCAGTGCCAATGTGTAGTCGTATGTACGGAAGTCACCCATAACGCCTACGGTACGTGTAGATGTTAATACTGCAAAGTATTGGTTGATGCTGCGATCAAGACCAGCTTTTGCAATTTCGTCACGGAAGATGTAGTCCGCATCACGCAAGATATCGAGTTTGTCTTTAGTAATTTCGCCCATTACACGGATTGCAAGGCCAGGACCTGGGAATGGTTGACGCCATACGAGGTAGTCAGCCAAACCTAATTCAGAACCAAGTTCCCGTACTTCGTCTTTGAAAAGGTTACGCAATGGTTCGATAAGGCCTTTGAAGTCTACAACTGCAGGCAAGCCGCCTACGTTGTGGTGAGATTTAATAACTTCAGCTTCGCCCGTACCGGACTCAATAACGTCAGGGTAGATTGTACCTTGCGCTAAGAAGTCAACGGAACCGATCTTACGGCCTTCATCTTCGAATACGCGGATGAATTCTTCACCAATAGCTTTACGTTTTGCTTCAGGATCTTCAAGACCGGCCAATTTATCTAAGAAACGTTTTTCTGCATCGACACGGATGAAATGCATGCCAGAATCTTTGAAAGCTGCTTCTACTTCGTCACCTTCGTTTTTACGCATCAAACCATGGTCAACAAAGATACAAGTCAATTGGTCGCCCACAGCTTTAGAAATAAGAGCTGCCGCAACGGAGCTATCTACACCACCAGACAATGCCAACAATACTTTGCCGTCACCAACGGTTTTGCGGATATCTTCAATAGCAGATTTTGCATAGTTTGCCATTGTCCATGTGCCTGTAAAGCCACATACTTCGTATAAGAAATTGTGAAGCATTTCTTTGCCATGTTCAGTGTGTAATACTTCTGCATGGTATTGCATAGCATATAATTTACGTTCTTTATTTTGCATGGATGCAACAGGGCAATCCTTAGTATGTGCTACGATTTCAAAGCCTTCAGGAACTTTTGCTACATAGTCAACATGGGACATCCATACGACTTGGTCTTCTTCCAAGCCTTTGAACAATGGGGATGTAGTGTCCACTTTCGTAGGTGTTTTACCGAATTCACGGTTATCTGCAGATTTAACTTCGCCACCTAATGTATGCGCCATAAATTGCATACCATAGCACATGCCAAGGATAGGAATACCAAGTTCAAAAATCTCTTTTTCAATTTTAGGAGAGTTTTCTTCATACACGCTGTTAGGACCGCCTGTGAAGATGATACCTTGCGGTTTTAATTCCTTAATTTTATCCAGCGCTTTGTTGTATGGATATACTTCGCAGTATACGTGATTTTCACGAACACGGCGCGCGATCAATTGGTTATATTGACCACCAAAGTCAACAACAATTACAAATTCCTTGTTTTCCATGCCTTCCTCCATATGCATCTATTTGTGAAAGTATATTCACTATTTTTTATGCCCATACGTTTCTGTACTGGGACGCGTTTTTCCGAGCCAAACGCTAATTTTTCATTACATTTTATTATACCATAGGAAGTATAACGACTCCATATATTCCGTATGTAGATTATAAATAAATCTTTAATGTTCGGATTTCTAACTATCACTCTTTAAGAGCTTTCCGCATGTAAGTCAATTTGCTAACAATGCTGAAAGATATCTAGCCATCACTTTTTAGGGGCTTCTCGTTTATACATTTTTACGGCCCCCACGGGACAGATGGAATAGCAGTCACCACAACTGATACAGCCTTTCCCAATGTTAAATCGAGTCTTACCTTCGGTGATGCATTGAACAGGACAATCCTCAGCACAAGCACCACACTTAACGCATGTGTCGTCAATATTAAACTTTAGATTTCCCATTATACATCACCTCCTATATATTCTTTATTTATTAGCCTTTACAAACCTACGTAATCATAAGCACCTATTACGATTCATGTATTTTTGCAATCAAATAACATATCTATTTTCAGATACTACCAGTTAAAAGTATTTATTTTTAACTGGTAGTATCTCAAATTAACACATATTTGTTTGCGCATTACATGGTACAACCTTAACATTATCTGCTTTTACTTCTTCTTATTTAGCTCATTGTTATACGCAATAGCGGAATAGATTGCCTTTGCCACGCCTTGGTGGTTATTGTCTGTCGTTTCGTATCGTGCCACTTCTTTAATGTTCGGCTTGCTATTGCCCATGGCCACGCCAGCGCCCGCAAAGCGTAGCATAGATAGGTCATTTTCGCTATCCCCTAGTGTCATTACCTCGTCAGGGCTTAAGCCCCAATGTTTTGCCAACGCTTCTACGGCTGTGCCCTTTGTAGTATGGGGCAAGACGAATTCTAAATTGCCTTCACTAGAGAGCAGCACATCATAGAATCGTTCACGACCTGTACCGTCGTGGGATAAACCTTGGTATTCATCGCGCAAGTCTTGCAAGATACGTTGACGCATCGGTTCATCACCGTAGAAGATTTGAATCTTTTCAGGCCCTTCGTCTAAAGATTCCATATGAGCTAGCAAATCACATACCATGGTCCGCGTAGCCAAGATAAATGGACGAATATTAGGTCTAAAGAAGAAATTAGATTGCTCTATTTCACATTTAGACATCTTTACCTTTGCTGCTTCGTTGCCTTCCGCCAATGCATAGTGATCGTAAGTTGCGCCTGGCAGACGAGTGTCCCCTATACCAGAGATCTGATTTTTAGTATTAGGCAGATGATTGTCCATTATGCCATGCAAAGTTTTTTTATTTTTCTCATTACGTTCGCTAGCACAGACTCCTAAACGTTCAGGTGTAATGCATCTAGATGGCGGATACATGCCAAAGATTTGGTCTTTCACATAAGCCTCTACATAGACACCATAGGTTAATAGTTTACGCAACAAATGTAATGCTTGTTCTTTATCAAAACTTACGTGGAATAGACTGCGGTTTTCGTCCTTATCCATTACATAAGCACCATTGGTGCACATGAAATAGCGCAAGCACGGCAATTTTTCGATGACATCATTCATCTCATTCCAAGCGCGGCCAGAAGCAATGGCTACGCGAATGCCACTTTCACGAGCGGCACGAATCGCCTCAATGGCGTCCTCAGGAATCGCCTTAGCATCGTTTACTAAGGTACCATCTACATCGGATGCGATAAATCGAATGGGCTTATCCCCAGTGAGGCCTATATAATTTTTTATTTGTAATGTTTCAGTCGAGGCCATACATCCTCCTTCTATTCCTTCTATTCCTTCTATTTAGAATTATTAAATTCGGCTATGATTTCTTCTAAGATTGTTGGATTTTCTACCAATCGCAATACTGTGCCACCAATGATGTTTGCACCGTCGATAATGGTTTGTTCAATAGTAGGCTCTAACATAGCAGCTGCAAATTCTTTAGAATGGCACACCTTCGGCTCGCCAGCGAGGCGCAATTTAGGGTGGAATGCTGCACATTGATAGCTTACATTGCCAATATCTGAGCTACCTCCAAGGGCTGCTGGACCGGGCTCAAAATCGAGACCCATATCGGCCATTACCTCTTCGATAAGCGCTGTGCCACGGTGGTTTTGGTTCATATCATCATACGGATTGCCATAAAACTCTACATCCACAGTTGTACCTGTACAAAGGGCAGCCCCTTCAAAGATGTTTTTGATTTGCTCGGATAAACCATTCAAGTACTCACGCTCCGTATGACGCACGGTGACCTCTAATTCACCGAAGGCAGGGATCACATTGGATGCGGTACCTCCCGCAATGATCCATGTGCCGATGCGCGTTTCAGGGCGCACTTGTTGGCGCATCATATCCATAGCATGGATAGCGAGTTGCACACCATTCACTGCATTGATACCGTTCCAAGGCTCGCCAGCTGCATGGGCCGGCTTACCGTGGTACTTAGCCCGGAAGCAATCGAGTGCCAAGAATTGTGAGTTAGGACGCGTTTCCTCGCCATCGAGGTGAACCATGATGGCAAAATCGTACTCTTTAAACACCCTTGCATTGCACATATCCACCTTACAGCCCATCGCTTCTTCGTCTGGTGTGCCGATAATATCGATGTCCATGTTGAAAGCTACGCCTTCTTGTTGCATTTTATGTAGTGTTAGTGCAGCTAACACACTCATAGAACCACTGGCAGAGTGACCGCACGCATGGCCCACCTCTGGCAGTGCATCGTATTCACAGAGGATTGCCAGACGACCTTGAGGGTTATCTACTTTCACGGCAGATGCCTTGAAGGCTGTCGGCAAATCACAGAATTCATAGATTACGTCCATGCCATATTTTTCGAGAACAGCACCTATGGTTTTAACAGACTCAAACTCCTGACTGGAAATCTCAGGGTTCTTGGCTAATGTGTAATTAATGGCAAACGCATCAGGTGCGAAGCTTTTACAAAGATCAGCAAAAGTAGTTGTAAGGGACATATTGCCTCCATGTATATAACCACATTATTGTAAAGGATTATGATACTCTACAATAAAGAATAGAAAACTCGTTTACTCTTAATTATACAATGTTATTGCCTATTGGTGTAAAATTCCGTACAATATAAACAGAAATGTATAAACCATGTATATGGATGTTTGAGGAGGATACTATGTTTAAGTTCAAAAAATTGACAGCCATCGCCCTCGTAGCGGTAGCAGCAATGGGTTTATTGGCTGGTTGTGGCAACGACAAACCTAAAATGACACAACAAGAAGGTGTATTGCGTGTAGGTTCTGAAACTACATTCCCACCATTTGAATTCACTGAAGGCGACAAATACGTTGGTTTCGACGTTGATTTGTCCGAAGCAATTGCTAAAAAACTTGGTTTAAAAATGGAATTCAAATCCATGGGCTTCGATGCTTTGATTCCAGCAGTTCAATCTGGCGATATCGACATGATCGCAGCAGGCATCAACGCTACACCTGAACGTGAAAAAGCATTGGACTTCTCCGATGTATACTTCGACCAAGGCGGTTTCATCACAGTTGTTCGTAAAGACAACACAACAATCCACAACATGGATGAATTAGCAGGTAAAACTGTAGGCGCTCAAATCGGTACAATCCCGGTTGAAATGGCTCAAAAAATTCCTGGTACAACAGTAAAACAAATCGATTCTAATGCTAATATCTTCATGGAATTGAAAGCTGGTACAATCGACGGTGCTATCATCGATAACGCTGTGGCTATGTACTACCTCAAACAAGGTGCTGATCAAGACCTTAAACTTGTAGGCGAACCTACACAATCTCCTGGCACAGTGCTTGGCGTGAAAAAAGGCAACAAAGCTTTACAAGAAGCTGTTAACAAAGCTCTTAAAGAACTTAAAGAAGACGGCACTTACCAAAAAATCTACGACAAATGGTTCGGCGATTACAACAAAAAATAATATGTATTCCTAAGAACTAGGATACATAATACCCCCTCTGAAAGATTGCAGACATCACATAAAATTTGTGACAGCAGATTTTCTTCAGAGGGGATTTTTTTATCATTTAAATCCAATACATGCTGAAGATTCTGTATTATGCATAGATATAAATTAGAAATAGGCTAGTATATTGTGAGAACAGGTAAACGATAGCAGTATGATATCAATGGAGAACATACAGATATACTAGTATTTTCTCTTTTACGGTACCTCGCGTTCGTTATATAATAAATATGTATTTACTATATACATGTATAAAAGGAGGCCTAATGGCACAGTACTTTACGGAACGCCTGCAAAAGGTCTTCCACATGATTTTTGCATCCTATAATCAAAAAATGGCTCAAGAAGGCTTGCGTCAATTAGAGCTCATCGTCAATAATCAGCAAAATCCCAGTCAGCTAAAAGATAGAGCCTTACGAAATGACAAAACAAGCCGTCTTGAAAGTGATATAGACACTAAAGAGGATGCTCTCAAAATAGCCAATGATCCAGAGGCTCGAGAGCTAGGTGATGCGTATGCCCTCTTGGCACGCGTCTATGCAGGCCCTCGCTTTACTTGGGAAGAGTCTAACTTCCCAGAGGATAATATGCGCACCTATCAATGCTTACACGATAGCATTCGCCGCTGTAGCCCTATCGGCATATTACAAGCTTTGCGCATCAAAGGTTCCATCACCCCTACCGTGGAGAAGGATATGCAAATTTCCTTCGACGAAGCATTTCGCATTGTCTATGATTACGCAAACCAAGGCGATGCGTATTGCCAATATGTTATAGGCAATGTCTTTTTCTGGCGTGATGACAATCGCATCGACTCAGCAGAGGCTATGCTAACACCTCCGCCTATGAGTTGGACTAAACGCATTCAAAGAAGCCTTACAGCAAACTCTGTGCAGGATCGCATCGCCGCTTTGCAAGGCACGGTGCCAGATGAAACATTGCAAGAAAATGCATCTAACCTTGCGAAAGAGTGGTTTAATAAGGCCCTCGATAACGGTCTTGCCATGTTCCAAGGGAACTTACGGAATATCTATATCGACGAAGCCGATTTTATCAATGCGCGCCGTGTTGCCAAGACTGCGGCCGAACTTGGTAACCCTGCTATGATGCTATATACAGGCCTCGACTGCCACGAAAACGGTAAATTCGAGGATGCTTTCACGTGGTTCACTAAAGGTGCCTCCTTAGGTCAATCTGAAAGTATCGCAGAATTAGCGGATTATTACTATCATTTCTATGATGCTAAAAAGTTACGTTCTACGATTCCCTACGATCCGGTAACGGCTATCGGTCTCTACCGCCGTGCAGCAACAAAAGAGTTTAGTGATGCAGGGTACACCGCCTTACAGGCAGCCTTTGGCTACATCTTTCACATAGGCCACCTCCCTCTCGACTGGGGGCTCATTGCAGACTTAACGCATATGGCGGCTACAAAAGATCGTTTTATGTTCGCCTTGCCCTATATCGGTTATATGCGAATCCACGGTTTAGGGGTGACGAAAAACATTCGCTTCGGTGTACAATCGTTACTACGTGTCTTAGACGAGGAACAACGCGCGTTCGAAGAGGAAGATCGTGTTCTTTTCTACGATATTACGCGCGCTTTGACACGTGTTGCCTTGGGCTATGCCTACGAAAAAGGATACGTAACAGACAAGCCAGATTTAGATCAAGCCGTGTCCTATTACGAGCAATCCCATCAATATATCTTGTCTCACAAAGCCAATTTGGATCCGGAACTAAAAGATATTCCTATCGATGACGAAGCAGAAGAACGCTTAGCCGCCTTTGAGGAGATCGATGGTCATTGGCAGTACAAAGAAGGTATTACTGAGTCAACTACTACGGTGCGTCCTGCACCTACCAACTGGCCTCAAAATGCGGTCCGCTTATCTGTAATCATGGACGACTTCCTATGGGATACAACCTTGTACGACTGGCAAACCATTGAAACCGCCTTAGAGTCACAGGAAGAAATGAAGCTCAGCTTTTACAATCATTTCCTATCCGTTCCAGATACATTGCGCAATATCTTTAAGGTCGATGTAAAACGGATGCTACGAGATCACTATCAAATAAGGCTACATGGTTATGATCCATCAGAAGGACACGAAATTATCTACAAGTCCATTTACGACAAAGAGAATACCATAAGCCTATTGAAAGAGCTTTACGATAATCATCAAGTGCCTAGCATCGAGGGTAATTGGACTATCGAAAAGAACGAAGAAAAGCCAACCTGGCATTACGTGCTCGATGTGGATCAACAGCCGTTTTTGCTAGAGGAATACGATGATGCAAACGCTATGATTCAAGCTGCATTACAAGGATTAAAAGAGAAAAAGTACGAACAAATTAATATTCGTACCCATGACTTTGTAGGCCCATCCTATTTCATTTTCAAAGGCAATCAGTCGGCCCCATTTAGGGTGCAGCTCTATCTAAAAGAGTCCGCCCGTCATACCATCGATGACGATGGAAACCAACAAGACATGCCTGGTAAGACCTACTTATTTGAACAATATGTGGGAAACGAAGTGTCCTTAAACTATTGGATTCAAAAAACGATAAATACCTTGGAAATCCCTGAACTAGATAATTGGAAACAGTTAACAGTGCCAAAGGATTTACAAACATAAAAAAGACCATCCCCAGTGAACTGTACCCCAAAAATTGGACACAATTTTTGGAAGCGAAGTTCAACAGGATGGTCTTTTTTTATTATAATGTTTTTACAACGTCGGCACAGCGTGCACAAAGTGTAGGATGTGCACTATCTTGGCCGACTGTATCGCGATGAATCCAGCAGCGTTCGCATTTTTCGAGACCAGAGGCAACAACAACTGTTGCAACGCCTGTTTCTTCGTCTTTTACAGCCTCTGCCGGTGCAGCGCCGTTTACGATGTGCGCTTCGGATACGATAACAAGTTTAGCCAAGCCTTCTTCACCAAGGGCATTCAATGCATCGAATGCAGCACCTTCAGCATATACTGTAACGGATGCATCCAATGGATGACCGATTGTTTTATCTTGACGAGCAAGTTCCAATGCTTTTTGTACGGATGTACGCAAGTCTAACAATTGGTTCCATTTGTCAGCCAATTCTTGGTTGAAGTGTTCTGGATGACCTTGTGGCCAATCTTGAAGCATAACGGATTCACGCATGCCCTCTTCTTTTGGCATGTATTTCCAAACTTCTTCCGCTGTGAAAGAAAGTACTGGAGATACCATGGCTACCAATGTTTTCAAGATTTCATACATCGCTGTTTGAGCAGAACGACGAGCTACATTATCTTTGCTTTCAGCATACATAGTATCTTTCATTACATCAAGGTAGATGGAACTCAAGTCTACTGTACAGAAGTTATGAATTGCATGGTACAACATGTGGAATTCATAGTTTTCGTACGCATCAGTAACCTTTTGACGTACTTCTTCTAAGCGCAATAATGCCCATTTATCGAATTCGGACATATCTGCGTAAGCCACTTTATCAGTGTTTGGATTGAAGTCATCCAAGTTGCCAAGCAAGAAACGGAATGTATTACGGATCTTACGGTATACTTCGGATAATTGTTTTACGATGTCTTTGGACAAACGTACGTCTGCTTGGTAATCCGCGGAAGATACCCACAAACGCATAACGTCAGCGCCGTATACATCGATGATGTCGCTTGGAGCCACTGTATTACCTACAGATTTAGACATTTTGCGACCTTCACCGTCCACAACGAAGCCGTGAGTCAATACGGAGTTGTATGGTGCTTTACCAGTTGTAGCTACTGCAGTCAACAAGGAAGAGTTAAACCAACCGCGATGTTGGTCAGAACCTTCAAGGTACATAGCACATGGTACGTCAAGATCATTAACTTCGAGTACGCCAGCCCAAGAGGAACCAGAGTCGAACCATACGTCCATGATGTCTGTTTCTTTTTTGAACTCATCATGACCGCAATGAGGACATTTGAAGCCTTCTGGTAATAATTCCTTAGCACTGTGAGCCCACCATGCATCGGAGCCTTCTACGGCTACTTTTTCTTGTAATGCTTTGATAGTATCATCGTTAATGATGTGCTCGCCGCAGCTTTCACAATAGTAAATAGGAATTGGCACGCCCCAAATACGTTGACGAGAAATTACCCAGTCACCACGGTCGCGAACCATGTTGAAGATGCGGTCATGGCCCCATTTAGGGATCCATTGCACTTGGTTGTCGATTGCATCAAGCGCTTGTTGACGGTACCCATCTACAGAGGAGAACCATTGTTCTGTAGCGCGATAGATAACAGGATTTTTACAACGCCAGCAGTGAGCGTATTGGTGGCGCAAACTAGATTTGTGAAGTAATGCATTGTTATGTGCCAAGATTTTAATTACAGGCACTTCTGCATCGTGAATTTCTACACCAGCCAATGGGAATTCAGTATCGCCATAACGGTTGTCGTCTACTTGTTTAGTGTAGTTACCAGTTTCATTTACAAGGGATACGATAGGAAGTTCAGTTTTTCCTTCCTTGTTATAACGCATAACGATATTAAAGTCGTCTTCACCGTGTGCAGGAGCTGTATGTACACAACCAGTACCTGCTTCAAGTGTTACATGGTCACCGCATAATACAGTGGATGTACGTTCTACGAATGGATGTTTAAATTCAGCTAATTCTAAGTCTGCCCCAGAGAAGCGGTTGACGATTTCGTAGTCTTCGATACCAATATCTTTCATAGCTGCGTCAACAAGTTCAGTAGCCATCAAGTAGTATTCATCGCCAGCTTTTACCCAGCCATATTCAAGCTCAGGGTTAACGGAAATAGCTACGTTGGCAGGCATTGTCCAAGGAGTAGTTGTCCAAATTACAGAGTATGCTTGTTTTGGATCTACGCCAGCTGGCAATGTAACCTTTTTCTCGGATACGTAAGGGAATTTTACGTAGATGGAGAAAGATTTTTTCTCAGCATATTCGATTTCTGCTTCTGCCAATGCAGTTTCGCAGTGCGTACACCAGTATACAGTTTTAAGACCTTTATAGATATGGCCGCGTTTTGCCATTTCGCCGAAGATGCCAAGTTGTTTAACTTCGAACTCAGGACGCAATGTCAAATACGGACGGTCCCATTCGCCTAATACACCAAAACGAATGAAATCTTGTTTTTGTGTTTCTACGCACTCCAATGCATATTCCTTACATTTATTGCGCAAGTCCAATGGCGCCATTTCATGACGGTTAAGACCAGTGTTTTTAATAACCGCATGCTCGATTGGCAAACCGTGCGTATCCCAACCAGGAATGTAGCGAGTATAATGACCAGTCATAGTCTTATATTTCATGATGATGTCCTTCAACGTTTTGTTGAGGGCATGACCGATATGCAATTTACCGTTCGCATATGGAGGACCATCATGCAAAATGAATGGCTTTGCGTCTTTACGCAATTCCAAACGTTTTTGATAAATCTTGTTGTCTTCCCAGAATTTTAAGATTTCTGGTTCGCGCTTAGGCAAATTGCCGCGCATTGGGAATTCTGTTTCAGGCAAATGTAACGTCTTACCGTAATCCATGCTGTGCTCCTTTTACATAAAAAAATCGCCCGCCCCCGAAGGGACGGACGTCATATCCGTGGTACCACCCTACTGACTCTCGTTACTTGTGAAAGCCACTTAAACATATAACGGTGTTCACCGGCGGCGTTGCCGCTTGCTCCAAAGTGATCCGCAAATCTCTAGATTTCCAAACCTTTCAGCCTATGAGTTTGGTCTCTACTAAATCCGTCTGAGACATGCCGTCTTTTTCAACGCAATATTCATATAATAGATAATTATAGGACTTAAACGGGGAAATTGTCAAATACTTCATTTCTAAATTTAACAGAACCTACATCACCTATTAAGCAAAAAAAAAGCCTACTTACGTAGGCTTTATTGTATATACAATTATTAGATGGCACTCATGAGAATTAATTCAAGAATAATAATTGCAATGCACACGTACATGAATTTACGATCCATGTCGTCAGTTGGAGTTTCTTTAAGACCAGTGCGAGCGGCTTCTTCAGCAGTAATTACTTCATAGCTCATTGGAGATCCGTATTGGTTATCACCTTCATCACCCTTTTGAGCGAGTAGATAAATAACATAGATAATACCAAATGGAATCAAGCTAATCAAAAGCATCCAACCACTTTTACCAATGTCATGTAAACGACGAGCAGCAAGACCAATGGAAGGCAATAGAATTGCAAGATTATATACTATAGAAATAAGACCTACAACACTTGCTAGCGCAGTATCCATTACAAGAGCACTCAATACATTGAAGATACCAGCAATAACAATTGTGATACCATAGAAACGCCAATATTCACTGCGGCTTGCACGACCTTTAAAATTAGCATAATTACCCATAATCGTATGTTTAAAATTATCTACATACGAAAGATTTTTGATAGACAAATCAGTCATAATCTTCTCTCCTCTAGAAATAACAAATAAATTCTTCTTGAAAATATTATATCATTACTGTTGACGATTTTGAAAATGAATGTCTATATGTTTTGGGAATAACTTATGCTTTATATTTCATTATAGGATACATCATAAACTACATCGCACTAGTCATAAGTAGTTTGTCCACCAAGAACCAGAGCACAAAGATAGCGCAGAATAGTCCTGCAGTTAGTCCCATAGATGGCGTAGTATCAATAAGACCTAATTCACGGGCCATTTGTTTTGTTACAACTACTTGACCTGTAGGGGAACCAAAGCGATTTGGTTGGCTTTCACCAGGCAGAGCCATAAGGATCAACAGGATAATAGTCCCTATCACAGGGATGAATCCAATAAATACGAGGCCCCCTGAGCGGCCTTGATCGTGTAGACGTCGCACTGAAACAGCCACGCCAGGAATAACCATAATCACGGACAAAAGGACAAGGATGACCAAACCAAAACCTACGCCTACTACGCTAGATAGTGGGCTAATATAGCTCAAAAAAGCACAAGTAAATAGAATGGCCACAAACAACAATTGATAGACTAACAAGAAATGCCAATATTCACTACGACTTGCACGACCATCAAAATCAGCATATTTATAAACCAAACATTGTTTAAAGTTTTCAATCAAGCCTAGATTGTATTTATCTAACGAGATTTGTGGTCTACTAACATGCCCACATTCTGGGCAGTAACAATCTGTTTTCAACACTGCATGTCCACAATAGGGACAAGATTTCATAATAAACTCCTTCTAGCTACAAACAGGAATCAGCAAAGATTACGAGGTCCTGCTGTACTTAACACATATAACAACTTAGATA
>ENA-OWYR01000513-OWYR01000513.1-human-gut-metagenome-genome-assembly--contig:-NODE-513-length-14406-cov-4.84182_pt1 | contig 14406 bp, 17 predicted proteins | sample MGYA00249753_ERZ652092 | MGnify/ENA primary metagenome ERZ652092 (study PRJEB26925, sample SAMN05827204) | human gut metagenome | biome: ENVO:2100002; feature: ENVO:00000062; material: ENVO:00002003... | reverse complement strand
AAGGTGCTACCCTGTTAACAAAATCTACTGCTCGTCCATTTGTGCCAAAACATTCACCTATTATTATAAGATTGTCCAAAATCTGTCTTCGGGCCTTCTCTGATATATTCATGAATAAGTTCCTCTCAATATTTCATCTGTTTCTCGATCCTCTCAATGAGCGTAATGTCCGCCAGAAGCCACTGAACACTATACAGGGTGTCCTTTGTCAACCATCTGGCACCTTCAGTCTCCAGGAGTTTTAGCTCTCCGTCAACTACCTCACACCAGAAACAGTCCATCGAAAGGTGAAACGTCGGATAGTCATATTCAATGGTCCCAATCAGATCACCAACTGTGATATTCGTATCCAGCTCTTCCTTTATCTCTCTAACAATTGCTTGCTGCGCGCTTTCGCCTTCCTCGATCTTTCCACCTGGGAACTCCTACTGACCCTTAAATTCACCATAACCTCTGGCCGTAGCAAATATGGATTTCTTCTCAAGAATCGAATCTCATATCACCGCTGCGACAACTTTAACTGTTTTCATCTATTATCTCTGTAAATCGATGACCGTTTGATGCCTACGTTTTTCCTTTATGTACGCAGCACGAGCATCAGATTCTTTCTTCCTAATCTCTTCTCGCTGAACCTTGTTGCCGACATGTTCCGGATACTTCTCCAGAGCAACTTCGACCGTCTTTGTGATCTCGCCCACGCGAACTGTCTTCTTGGCTTTTCTATGTGCTTCACGAATTCCGGCTGCAATTCCTGTCAGCTTAGCACTTGAAGTAGTGTTTTTAAGCTGAGCCAACACACTGCACAGTTCGTCTTCTGTAAAATTCTCTATCAGCCAGACTGGAAAGTTCTGATATTGATTAAGCGCTGAAGGATACAAATCCGACTCTTTCGGTCCTTCATAATCAGGATAATCACTTGGCGTCAAATAATATGTACTCCAAGAACCGTCTGACGCGAGCAACCCATGATGCGTTACTTCTTCGACTTTATACTTCTTAGCGCATTCTTCGCATTCAATCACTACAGGGCCATCTTTATATCTGTTCCAGTCATCGCCATAACTGGTCTGCGTTATCTTGCCTTTACCACATGGACAGGTGGCCGAGCAAGTATACATTTCTTCCCAACTCATCACTGTTCCTCCTGTACCTTTTTCTTTCCGTAGCTCTTAGGGAAATACTCCTTCCCGAGCTGCCACATATATTTGTCTATCTCTTTCAGGTTATACTGGCCGAGACCGTAAAATGACCTAAAATCGATAAATGCTCCTTTGAACTTTGCGTAGTCCTTCAAATCCGGAGTCTTGAATGATGCGAACTTATCTCGATCCCGGAAATAGCACAGCACTTTTTCCACGTAACTATCATAAATAGGAAAGTCCAGCGGCCGGTGATGGCTACAATACTTCGTTGCGAAGGAATAGAAGTTCTTCTCAACTCCGCTGATAGTAACCTTCTGTATGTCAGAAACCAGTGTTACATCACCCACCCTAAGCCGATCATCAATACCCAATGATAAGATGTGCTTTGCTACAGGATATACAGAAAAGATGTTTGTGCTATAAAAATCATTCAGTGCTGCAACCTTTAAAAGGATATCAGACATATCTTTATTCTCGGGACAAAGCGTAAAGAAGAGCTTATCCAGCGCATCTTCCTGAAGGTGATAGTTTTCCAGTTCATCCCAGGCGCGAAGATAATGCTCAACCTGCTCAGAAGAAGGATTCGGCACATTAATTTTTACGTTTTTCATACCGATTCACCACCCCTTTCTATGAGCTGTATTTCAGCATGTGAGTAATCTCCAAGCCCGAGACCATTCAATCCGCTAAGAGAATGATTAAACTGCTTAGCCAACCAGGTGTATTTTTCCTTTACGCCTTGCGGATAATCATTTTCTAATTGTTCAATAATCGCTTTCCTTATCTCATCAATTGCATTTGGATGATAGTAGAAAACCGCTATAAGCCAATCTAACATCATTTTGGGTTGGTCTTTTACAATAGTTCCATCTATGAATATCGAATAAAAATCATCAGCGAATACTTTTAATTCATAGGGGAATTTGTAACCAGGAGCAAAATCATCTATTTCTTTCGATCTGAGGTCCTTAAAAATCCGATCACGAAAAGAATCACCAATTGCTATGGTTGGATAACATATTTCATTTTCAAGCCTGACAGCCTCCAAAAGTGCCGGCCCATAACATAGATTTCCACTGTGATAGAATTTGCCATAGCTCATTCCTCCCCTAAGAAAAATACCATTGTGAGCAAAAACGTAAACCGTTCTGCAAATATCATTGAATATCTGATGCATTTGCTCGTACCAAATAACAAATCTATCTGCTGCTTCTGGGAAATAGCTTATAATGATGCTGTCGGAAAACAAGCTCATTGTAACTTCAATATTTGCTTCTCCAAGATTCCTATCCACGGTATGCCCATCGTGAGTAAATGGCATTTTATAGTTTTTCCCCCAATGTTCATACACATACTGTTTTTCAATTTCCGTGAAAATATCTACTATTTTCTTAACTTTATTTAGTGAAGCATCATCTCCACTACTTTCTAATGACAGTCCTCTGCAACCAAGTATATCCATATAGAATATAAAACCCGTCCTATATCGAAACTCCTCTATAGAGGTTTCACTCTTACGGAAATCTTCTTTAAATGAATAGTCTGTAGATTCGTTTGTTTGCTTAAAACCGCTCAAGTCTACACTGAATTCTTTCAGAAATTTAATTATGTTAATCATATTTGCTCCTACGCCTCCCTGAGCAATCTACAATCATAGTTCGTTCAATTTTGTTCCAGAAATATAATTGTCAAACAGCTCATTGTTCTTAATAGATTCAATTATGCTATCATCCAGCCAGACTCCCTTTTCTCCTTTTTTCGTTGTGAGAACTGCCTTGACAACCGCTGGACAAATATTTATATTTCCCGAATGATAGACTTTGTCGTATGATATGCCACCCTCCAAGGCAACTTTCTCTTTTTGAAAGAACGATAACACTTGGCGAACCTCATCCAGGACAAATTTCAATTGTTCTTGCATAAGCCCCGCATCACTTTCATTAGTTTGAACGTAGGTAATAAACATTTCATTAGAAAACAGTGATAAATGCATCTTAAGTCCATTATCCGAAGTGTGAATCTTACTTTCATATTCACCCTGTATTTTCCCATAAGCCGATGCAACTCTTTTTAGGATGACAAGTTTACGCTCATCATAAACACTTTCCTCGATTAAGTCGTTCATTTGGCTCGCGCGCAAATAGCAAACATACCCTTTTGAATAAAACTTTTCCATCTACATGTTTCCCGCCTATCTTTTTACGTAGGTCAGCTCAATATCATACCCGAGCTGTTCCAGCATCTTAACAAAAGTATTGTTTATAATCTTTTCTGGGCCCTTAATAAGTCGATTCACGTAAGATGGAGAGGTGCCTGCCTTTTCTGCGAGCTCCGCCTGCGTAATCTGTTCTTCCACGCATTTTACCTTTACATCTATCTCGATATTGTTCTTTAACATCCCTTTGATACCTCACTTGAGTTCAATACAGTTTCACTGTCAGTTCAATTTATTGTATCACAGAACTGTGTAAATTTCATCAAGAATTTGTAAACGAATCAAAAAAAGCGCCCCCGAAGGAGCGCAGGCAAGCAATACCCTTATGCATCAACCTCAATTTCCAGGCCAGATTTGAATTCTACAATTAGCTTCTCATCGCAGACTGTGATCTTCTCAATGAGCCTTCGAACCAGTGTATCTGAGTATTCCGTGACCGTCTCAACCTGTTCATCAAGGAAGGAAGTCAGATCTTCAATACGATCTTGGATATCTTTTCGCATGGCCGCTTCCGTTAAGATGGTCTGGCGTTTCTCACGAAGTGTCATGATCACATCACCAATCTCGTCAATCTTGCTCTGGTCCTTACCAGCATCGAGCAGCTCCGTCTGTTTCTGCTTAACCTCTTCATCAATCTCTGCAAGCTTGGCGTCTGTATCTTCCTCAAGAACAGATCGGATGTTCTCACGTAGTTCCGGTAAAATGGCGTCCTTTCTGGACCAGGCATCGTTTACTGCTGTAACAACCGCAGCCTGAAGAACCTCTTCGTGAATCGTCCGTGCCGGGCAATCAATCCCGCTGCTCTTTTTAAGGACCCGGCTCACACACCGCCAGACGGTAGACTTGCATCCTCGGTTATTCCACTTGACCCTGCGAAAGATATCGCCGCAGTGGCCGCAGAACACGATGCTCGATAAAGCGTACCGGGAACTGTAGACCCGTTTCTTTCCGTCTGTCAGGATGTTCGCCCGCCGGACAATTTCTGCCTGGACTCGAAGGAATATATCCTTGTCAATGATCGCTTCGTGACTTCCCTCCACATAGTATTTCGGTGCGAGACCATTATTGGCCACCCGTTTCTTTTCCAGTGTATTCACCGTATAAGTCTTCTGCAGGAGAGCATCACCAATATATTTTTCATTAGTCAAAATCTGTTTAATATTGCTTTCGTGCCACTTGGCGTTACCCGCCCCGTTTAAGATACCGTCTGCCTCAAGGCTGCGCTTAATCTGAAGAAAGCTCCTGCCATCCATGTACTCCGCATAGATACGCCGGACAATCCCAGCCTCTTCCGGCACGATAATGAGTTTCCCGTCTTCATCCTTGGTATAGCCAAGGAACCTGTTGTGGTTGACCTGAACTTTGCCCTGCTGATTGCGGAACTGGATGCCAAGCCGGACGTTCGCTGACAGGGATTCAGATTCCTGCTGGGCAAGTGCCGCCATGATTGTCATGAGAACTTCGCCCTTGGCATCCAAGGTATTGATGTTCTCTTTTTCAAAGAAAACGGCTATATTCAACCCTTTCAATTCTCTTGTGTATTTCAGGCAGTCCACAGTGTTGCGGGAGAATCTGCTGATGGACTTGGTTAATATCAGATCAATCTTCCCGTCCCGGCAATCCTGTATCATCCGATTGAATGCCTCCCGCTTGGCCGTGTTGGTTGCGCTTATCCCATCGTCGGCATACACCTCGACCAGTTCCCATTCGGGATTGTTTTTGATGTAGGCCGTGTAATGTTCGACCTGCACTTCGTAGCTGGATTCCTGTTCTTCAAACTCCGTTGATACACGGCAATATGCTGCCACCCTGGTCTTCTGTACTTTCTCGGCAGGTTTCTGCGTGCCGATGGTGCGTCTTGCAGGGATAACCGTAATATTCTGTGCCAGTGCCATTATTCATTCACCTCGCTTCTGATCTGGGTGTAGGCATACTCAGCCTGTCTGACCGGATCATCATATTTCAGTGTAATCTTAGGCGCGGTAAATTTTGTGATGATCGTTCCCACCGGTACGCCTTTTCCTTTCCGTCCGTCCCGTCCGAACGCCTTTTCCCGCCGGAGGCGCTCTGCCTCCACTTTTTGGGCTGTATCCTTTGTCAAGATCGGCGGATAAAAACTGTCACCGACGTATCGCTTGTTCAGCATCAACCGTTTCACCCCACAGTGGCTCATGGACAGCCCGACTGCTGCCGCCGCATTCTTAAAGGACATTCCAGAAAGATAGTTTTCGCATATCTGCCGGATATTGGCAGCCTGACCCTCGTTAATGACTGCTCTGCCACCGATAATGTCATACCCGTATGGTGTGTGTTCCATCTTATATCCTTTCCCAGAATATAGGTCCGCACTTCATGGCGAATCCAATCTCCGTTCTTTCATAGACCACAATATGGTCAACATGTTCTGTAAAAAGCGCCTCCTCGTACCCAGTCAGCATCATACCCTTCGCCGTGTACTTGAGGAGCCGCGTCAAAGCCTCCTGTTGTTCATGACTGCCGCTGACCTTCGATTCCAAGGCATTTTGCTCCGCTGAGAGCCGCTCCGCTTCTTCTGTAAGGGCATCGCTTTCCTCCGCATAAAACGCCGGATCAAGCAGCCCCTTTGTAAAGAACTGATGAATCTGCTGCCTGCGCTCCCCATTCTTTTCCAGAAGAGCCTCCAACTCATTCAATCTATCTAGGAATTCTGTCTTCCGTTCTTTTTTCAGCATTTCCGCAAAAGGAAGAAGGATTCTGCTCCGCCCCCAAGTCAGCTTGTTCATCATGGTCACAAAAGCTGCCTTTACCGGCTCCTCTGGAATCGACTTCATTCCGCATGTGTTTTTGTCCCTCACATGAGTGTTGCAGGCAAAGCCGAAGTGGTTATTCAGCTTGACCCGTTTCCAGGTGCCGCCGCACTCTCCGCAGATGATCCTGCCGGACATAGCATAACGGTTTTTATACTTGTCCTCATCCTTTCGAATTCCTTTTTCCAGGCCGTTTGCTTCGATGATGGCGTTGGCCGCTTCGAAGTCCTCATGGCTTACAATCGGTTTGTGGTGATCCCGCACATAATACCGGTTCTTTTCGCCACGGTTCACATGGCGGCTGAAGCGGTCATCCGTATAGGTCTTCTGCAGGATCAAATCGCCCGTATACTTTTCATTTTTAACCATGCCGTTGATGGTATGCCCGGTCCATCTGCCGCCCCTCTTTGTAACGGTACCTCTTTCATTCAGCTCCCTTGCTACAGTTCCCGGTGACTTTCCGGACAGAATTGCGTCAAATATCCACCTCACCGTCTTTGCCTGTTCTTCATTTACGACCATCTGACCATCCACATTATCGTATCCGTATGGCGGATAGCCAATCTTGAATGTGCCATTTTGAAACCGTTTCTGGATGCTCCATTTATTGTTCTCGGCAATAGAATGGGATTCGCTCTCCGCAAGGCTTGAAAGAATGGAGAGCAGGAGTTCGCCCTCCATCTTGCCCGTATCAATATTTTCCTTCTCGAAAAAGATGTAAATCCCTTTCTCGCAGAGTTTCCTGACTGTTTCGATACTGTCGACCGTATTGCGGGAAAACCGGCTGATGGACTTCACAATGATATAATCGATTAGTCCTCTGTCGCAGTCATTAAGCATCCGCTGCAGACCTTCACGCCTGGCCATCGATGTTCCGGTGATACCTTCGTCGTAATAAAGGCCCGCGTATTCCCAATCCGGCCGTGCCTTGATGTACCGCTCATAATGGTTCTTCTGCGTTTCCAGGCTGACAAGCTGTTCACTTGAATCTGTTGATACTCTGGCATAGGCAGCAACCCGCAGTTTCCGCCTGCCGCTGTCTTTTGCCGTCTCGATCTTCGTTATTCGTTTCATCGTCTCACCGTCCTCTCTAATCGGGGTAGTCTATACATCACTCTGTCTGCCTTAAATAGCAAGTCATTTACGGGATAATTTTCGATATAAACGGTGAGAAAGAGCAGCGGTTTTTCACCATAATCTTGTTGAATTCATCTACAGAGATCATCCCCTTATCGAGCAGCTTTTTCGTCAGCTGTTCCGCAAGGAAATAGTTATATTCATTCTGCATCTCCTGATCGGTTGGCTTTGGAACATCCGCCGTCATGATGCCATCCGCTATCTGTGTTACCTGCATAGAAAAACACCTCCTACCAGGTAGCCCCAGCGGGAGGTGAAATCTGACGGTTTGAGGGAAACTATCAATCCTTTTTATAAAAATCGCAAACATATCCATCAGCTCTGAGAATCAGTCCCTTTGCCCAGGGAGGAACCCTCTCCATCTGCTCACACAGCACATCCAGGCTCATCTGTGGCTCGGCTTCGATAATGATCTCGTCATGGACATGGGCAACAATGCTGCAGCGCCGGAGCGTCTTCATGGCATACATCAGGATATCCCTGGATGTTGCCTGCACGATGTTTTCCACGAACTTGGGACCGTAGCTTTCAATCCGCTCCCATTTCTTTGTTCCACCTACGCCCTCATAGGTAACGGATTCGCCTCCGAAACGATTCTCTCCGATACGAGGTTTTACATAAGCAATGGTACGTCCAGAAGGAAGGAGGATGAAGAGTATCCCGCTCTGACAGAAAAACTTCACACCTTTTACCATCTGCGGCTGTCTTTCCTTTATGGCTTTTTTTACAGCGGTATCTACATCCCACCAGAACCGGACAATATGAGGATTACTCTGCCTCCAGGCATTTACAAGCGGCTGCAGTTCTTCTTCGTTAAGCCCCATCTCCAGAGCGCCCATCGCTTTCAATGCACCCACGGAACCGCCGTAGCCAAGGGCAAGTTCCGCGATCTTTCCCTTCTGCCGAAGGTGACCGTTTACGCCGTGCTTCTCAACCGGGACTTTGAACATCTGACTTGCGGAAGCGCAGTAGATATCACCGCCATCCCTGAACACCTGCGTCCGCCAGTCCTCTCCGGCGAACCAGGCAATCACCCTTGCCTCGATTGCGGAGAAATCAGCTACATAGAATTTGCAGCCTTCTTTCGGTATGAACGCCGTCCGGATCAGCTGTGAAAGCATATCCGGAATATCATCAAAAAGCATATCCAGGGCATCCGTATTGCCGTCACGCACAAGCGCCCTCGCCTCGGCAAGATCAGCCATATGGTTCTGGGGGAGGTTCTGCAGCTGCACCAGGCGTCCGGCGAACCGCCCTGTCCTATTGGCACCGTAGAACTGAAACATCCCTCTGCACCTGTCATCCCCGCAGGCGGCATTTTCCATTGTCTGATACTTCTTTACTGATGACTTGGCAAGCTGCTGTCGCAATGACAACGCCTCGGATATATCACCGTCCGTCTCATCAATCATTGCTGCCACAGCTTTTTTACCAAGGGTGTCCGTTTCAAGTCCATTGTCTGCAAGCCAGCCTTTCATCTGTGAAACGCTGTTCGGATTCTCAAGATTGGTCAGTTCCTTCATCGCAGCTGTCAGCCTGCCACGGGACAAGGCATCAATAGTAATCGCCTGTTTAACAAGCGGCATATCCACTCGGATGCCCCGGTCATTGATTTCCTGATCGAGATGGTATTCATCCCACACTTCGTCCGGAACGGGGAACTTTGCCAGCATCTCCCGAATCTGCATCTCTGTTTCCACATCACGGATGTTATAGGCTTTGTACTGCTGCCACTTTTCCGGATCATGCTCCGGCAGGTTCCTTGTGCGGCCGCCGTTGGATTTCGTTGGATTGCACGGTATGGAAAAATATCGGATTAGATCTTTTCCTTCGGTCAGCTTCTGCTTCTCAAGTCCCAGTACTGCGCCAGCCCCTTCCAGTGAAAGCGGCAGCCCCATATATGCCGTCCACACCATTGAACATCTCCACGACTTTGGGTTTAAGAACCGTACGCATCCTGTGGACAATGGATGATTGTCATGGAATGGGTCAAGACGGATTCCTCTATCCGACAGATACCTCGACAGGCAGACGCGCTCGAACTGGGCATTGTGCGCCCATTTGATGATCTCGTCATCGGTCAGTGCATCAAGTATCAGCGACGGAATATCCTCTCCGCAAGCAAGATCAACCGTAACAACAGGAGAACCGTCTGCGCTGTATCCGAAAAGAAGAATTTCAAAATCAGGACTTTCCGCGTATTTATATACACCGCACTTTTGCAGGCTGACGGAGGAATATGTCTCAATATCAATTTCAATGCTTTTCATAATGCCTCCTATATAATCAGGCGGTGAAGCTGCCTTCACCGCCTGATAAACTGTTACTCTTCCGAATGCTGCCGCTCTGCTTCTTCCTCGCGTCTGCGTTTCTTATCCCTGCGGTCTTCCACCGTAGACTTAATCAGCATGATGATGTTCCCAATAAAGGAGCCCATCACAGCACCAAAGCAGATGGCAAGCATCATAGATTCCGCATGTGTCATGGCTTGCCTCCTTATGACAGGAAGTCATCGTCATCAAGGGTAGCGAAGTCATCCGCAGCGTTCGTTCTGCCGCCGAGAGGTTCCCCGTCGCGCACCTTCTGGATGTTGCCCAAACCGCAGGCAATGCCCTTGTTGCCGTTAGAGTTAAATGCATAAAAGTTCAGTGACACGCGGGCATAGCAGCCGGAGTACACTTCGCTCCTGTCGAGGATCGGCTTGACCGCCCTGTCCACGATCTGCGGCGCAGTATTGGAGTTGGCATTGATGAAGTAATGCCCCTTATAGGCTTCATCCTCGCGCTCCACATCGCCATCTCTGAGAGGCAGCTTGATTGCAGCCTTGTTAGGCTTCTTGCCGCCGAACTTGGAGATACCCTCATCAATAGCCGCATCGACCGCAGCGTTGATCGCATCAACGGTCGCCTTGTCATCTTTCGGGATAAGAACCGATACGGAATACTTCTCTGCCCCGCCATTGATGGATACGGGCTCCCAGCCGTGGAAATAAGAAAGCCTGGTGTTCATGCCCGTAATAACCTTTGTCTTATTATTTGCGTTAGCCATTTTACATTTCCTCCTTGATCTCGTTAAATTCGTTTATGGCGTTTGCTATGTTCATTGCCGGACGCTTATCTGTGGCCGGAACCAGCGTCGGCTTACCCGGCGGTTTGTAGATGAGGCTGCCAAGTATCTCCTCAAATTTCTGCCTGCCCATGAGCTTCTGCATTTCCGTGAGCGTAATAAGGCTCTTGCGATAGATGTTCATATATCCGGCTTCCTGCGCCGCTTCAGCGACTTTCTCCTCGTCCCGGTATTTACGGACTGATCTTCCTTCGACCACCTTGAACCCGCTCCACTCCTTGCCGTGGTTTACAGCAGCATCCGTGGCATAGGCCGTGATTTCATTCGCCCACTTGGTAAGGTCGGGAAGAACGGAAAGGATCTCTTCGATTTCCGCATCCGTCAAAAGCGGCGGCATCTTGAACTCCGTCTGCGCCAGCTTCAGCTTTTCTTCCGCCCTGGCTCTGCACCTTACCACCGCACGGCAGAAGGTACACCATTCTCCGGGGAGGTACTCGCCCTCGCCGTTATATGCCATTTGTGCTTTCGGCTTCAGTTCGTTCTCCGCCCAATCACGAAGATCCGTGACCGGAATCGTCCAAGTACTGACATTTTCACGCCTTGGCTGAAAGATCGTCATGGACACTTCCTTGATGTCATAAAGCGCATCGTACAGTTCCAACGCTCCGAGGGCGTACAGCTTCATCTGCGGATTGTCCTTGGCCTCGACCAAAACACCCATCCCATACTTAAAGTCCACGATATGCAACTTCTCATCCGAAATGATAATGCAGTCTCCGGTACCGAAGCCATCCGGCACATAACAGGAAAAGTCAAGATGCTGTTCAATGAGAACGATTGGGTCTTTGCAGATCTGCTTTGCGGCTTCGACCTGCTCCATGATGAAATCAACATAGACATCGGAGCATTCTTCCATCTCATCGGAGTCATAATCGGATACCGGGCGTCTGCTCCTCATGCGCAACGCTTTCTTTAACTTGTGTTCACACAAGGCATGTGCCGCAGTTCCTTCCTTTGCCGCCTTCGATTCGGTGTTGTTAAATTCCTGTTCCAGTCTTGCAGACGGCGTACAGTTCAGCCATCTGTGGGAGCCAGAAGGGGAGAGGGTGGAATGTTTTCTCATCACAATACCTCCGCGTCTTTAAGCACTGCCGGATAATCCTTCGGATCGATCTCGCTCAGTCGGTCTGCGCCATATTTCTGAATGATGGCTCTGACCTCGGCGGTCTTTCCGCTGCGGCTCTTATCTGCAAGCACACCGCGTACCTGTTCCAACGTGATCTCCGGCTGCTTTTCCGCCTTCTTGGGCTGTTCCGCCGGTTCTGCAATAGGCTCTTCCTGTTCGGGAGTTTCAGCTGGTTCGTCAGATGCCATTGCATCGCAGACCGCCTGAATACTGTCCGCCAGAGAGCGCATATCGTTTACTACATCAAGAAGCAGCTTGATTCTGCTCATCTTTATCTCCTCCTTTCCCAGTCTCGCAGATGGCAATTTCCCCGACGCTGTCTCCTGGTATCAGGACTGTAACCTTTCGCTTATCTCCAAAGAGAAAGCGGAGCAGCTTTTCCCGGATAGAGACATTGCGGCAGGATACGATCCCGCCCGTCTGCGGTTCTTTTGAAACACTGATCTTCAGTTGGTGCTTCATGGCTTTTGCTCCTTTCCGAGGGCTTGTCATCCTGCCCTCTATCGGGTAGCCTTGGGAGAGAAAAGAATCTGACGGTTTTTGGGAAAAAATCAAAAAAGCCTGTGAATACCAAAAGATACCCACAGGCCATAAAGAAATCAATATTAAATTCTGGCTGCATAGTCAAGCGATATCCATCCTGCGTTGGATTTGAGTTTCCCCCATCTGGATGCGCCTTTTCCGTCCGCCTCATCCACGATCGTGAAAATGCCAGCTTTTGTATACTCCCCGGTTTTTGCGTAGTCTGTACCGGGTCCCCGCCGGATGTTCAGGTCGGGGATGGATATCCGCACAAGGTACGGCTGGAATGCCGCCGCCCCGGTATACACTGCCTTCCCGGATTCATCGAACACGGAATGCCCCGGATTCTCATCTGCACATTTCTTTGCTTTTTCCAGCGACTTGAACGCCCCTTTCTGCGAGGAAGCGTCCGCCCACGACTTCCGGACGCGGTACCAGGCTTCGGTCTCTGCGGGAGCAGGCTTTGATGTGCCTCCCGCCGTGCCAAGGATGCTTTTCAGGATGGAGAGGATCTTCTCGCCGTATCCGGCTCCCGCCGCCCATCCTTTTCTGGCTGGGTTCTCCTTCTGCCCAAGCCACTCCGCATATTCCGCACAGCCCCTCGTGACATACTTGAAACGCGGGTCAATGCAGGCGTTCTTCAGCGCGTCCGTGGAGGCGTAGGCTTTCAGATGCTGCACCTGCGCCCGGATGCCGAGCTGCGGCGTGTCAAAGGAATTCCCCTTCATCCCGTTTGCCGTCACTCCCATGCCGCAGAAATTATTCTGTGAAAGCGTGACCGCAGAGCCGGAAAAAGTGAAGTTCCCCGTCTCAAGGCAGGACTGTGCAAAGGCGATGTCGCCCCTCACGCCCTCTGCCTTACCCTCCGAAAGATACAGCGGAACCATATCAAGGACGGACTGCGCCACGCCTGGATTCTTCGCTTTGAGGTATGCCTTCATCTGTTCCGCAGTCGCTGTGGCATCCCCCATGATCTTCGTGTACCCGTCCGTGCCGGAGGATGCGCCGCCCATCGCCTCCTTGACCGCCCTGCGGAATCCGTCCATGGTGTACCCCATACCAAGCTGTGTCCATAGATGCTCCGGGTCGCCGTGGTTGCTGGCAATGCCCCGGCTGTGGCCTTCCCTGTGGCTGATGATGACGCCGTCCGCCAGCGGGTCCAGGCCGTATTTCTTGCAGAGCATGGCGAACAATTCTACCGCCGCCTCATAGGTGCGTTTTGCCGCCGACCGTGCTTCTGCCGGGTTGGAGCAGGTAAAGTTAGAGCCTGCCGTGTATCTGATACACGCAGGCTCGCACATCTCCACCCCGATATGGGTATTGTTCCCGCTCCCTTTGCTCCCGCTTCCGCAGTGCCATCCCCTGTGGTTCCAGGGGAGTGTCTGGTACACCGTCCCATCGTTCCCGTCAATGAATCCGTGAACGCAGGATGTGTCATGCGCCGGGCTGTTCCACGAACTGATGAATGCGGACGCCTTCGGCTGCGGGCAGCCCACGGAATGGAGCATCAGCCCCTTCACCGTGATCTTCCTCCCTGCCGTGTAGCAGGGATTTCTCGTCATAATGCTTTCCACAAGTTTCATCCTCACTCGTCCCCCTTCCCGTTTTCCGCCCGGTCATGCAATTGCGCCAGAATATCCTTCAGCTTTTCCGGGATAGGAAGCCCCAGGTGTCCGGCATTCTCCAGGAGGCTCACGCCCTCATTGGAGATATAGAAAAAGATGATGGCCGTCCGCAGCACGGAGCCGCTCCCGATGACCTGCACATCGAGGATGTTGGCAATCCCCACCAGCAGGAAGACCAACACCTTCTTTGCGATGCCCTTAAAGCCCACCTCGCTGGACAGCTTCTTATCCGCTGCGGCACACATCACGCCCGTGATATAGTCCACCACGACAAAAGCGGTGAGCGCATACAGCAGGCCGTCACAGCCGCCCAGGAACCAGCCGAGCCATCCACCGATGGCAGTGAAAATAAGTTGGATCGTGTTCCAGAATTCCTTCATGTTGAAACCTCCTTTAAATGATTTTTTGTATGAAAAAAAGCGGGTGTCCGCAATGGGCATCCGCCAGTTTCCGTGAAACATTTATTTGTGTCGTTTACACGAGTATCTGTGGGGATCTTTGTCACATTTATGCCTCCCGTTTCCCTTGCTATTTCACGGCTTCAGAGTGATTAATAACACTACCCGAAGCCCCGCCTGCCAAAAAAACGGGAGGCGGCAGGGGAAAATAGAAACCCAAGGAGGACACCCTATGAAGACAAAGAACATCAAAGTCGTTTACACTTACCGCCACCACCAGAGCGGCGGCGTCCTGCACAGCGGCACCGGCCCATGCACCTGTCTCTTAT
>ENA-OWYR01000511-OWYR01000511.1-human-gut-metagenome-genome-assembly--contig:-NODE-511-length-14412-cov-5.93056_pt1 | contig 14412 bp, 8 predicted proteins | sample MGYA00249753_ERZ652092 | MGnify/ENA primary metagenome ERZ652092 (study PRJEB26925, sample SAMN05827204) | human gut metagenome | biome: ENVO:2100002; feature: ENVO:00000062; material: ENVO:00002003... | reverse complement strand
ATAAGAGACAGGATGAACCTGCGCATTAATAATCTCATCTTTTCGTTCCAGCAGCTCATTTCCTAAAAGCTGGGCTTCCACATTTTCAAATCCCAGTCTCTCAATCGTATCGGAAAAGCGCTCTCCGGTGATTCCCTGCTCACGGAACAAAAGAATCGCTTTTTCCAGAACCTCAAGCACCTCTTCTTCCGATTTGAAAATCTTCCCAAGCTCCCTGCCTTCGGCCGTTCTCTTGCCCCATCTGCCACCGATTACGGCCTTAAATCCCTTTGTCTCTTCCGTCACCGCGTCAAATGGACATTTGCTTGTACAGCGTCCGCAGTTATTGCATTCCTCTTCAGGTATGCGGACCGTGCCGTCCTCCACGGCCGCCGCGCTGACGGGACAGGCGTCCACTACCACACAGCTTTTGCAGCCCTTGCAATTATCCGCATCGTTTGCCGGTATGCTCTGTCCGATGATACCGAAATCATTCAGGTCCGGCTTTACACAGTTATTCGGACAGCCGCCAACCGCTATTTTGAATTTGTGGGGCAGCTTCACCTCATGGTAGCCTTTATAGAATCTGGTATGTATCCGGTCTGCCAGTGCAAATGTGTCACACAGTCCATACTGGCATGTGGTTCCTTTGCAGGAAACGACCGGCCGGACTTTAGATCCGGTTCCGCCTGTCTCCAGGCCAGCCTCAGCGACACATTCCCTGAACGGTTCAATATTCTCATATGGAATACCCGTTACCTCTATTGTAAGACGGGTTGTCAGTGCAACATGGCCGTCCCCGTATTTCTCCGCTGCTTCCGCTATTTTGGCACTCTCTGCCGCCGTTATCTTTCCGTTTCTGGTGATAATCCTGCCGTTAAAGCAGTCGGTACCTTTATTATGCAGGAAACCAAGCGCCTTGACTCTGGTAATGTCCTCCGGGCTGACTGTAACCTCCTTGCACTCTGCCTCGATAAGCCCCTCTGCCGCCAGAAAATTCTCCAGCAGCCTGTAGGAGATTTCAACCGTCTTGTAGCACCGGCTGTCCTCCTGCGTATATTTTTCTTTCAATACGGAACATTTTGTGCTTCCCAGCTCTCTCTCGAACGTCTGGCAGAAGTTTGCACACTTTTCTTTGAACCCTTCCGTTGCATGCGCCCGTTCCTCCACCAGAAACATGCTGATAACCGCCATGGCGCTGCTCAAGGCTCCGCAGGTCCCGCCACAGCCCATACCTCCGCCGAATCCGCTGACCAGACGGAATGAGTCCTCATTCAGTCCGAGATGATATTCCTCGTTTGCTGCGCGGAGTATGGTTTCCGCACAGTTATAGTCCTTTTCCAGATAATAACGGCGTAATTTATGGTTGTTCATTTGTATTTTCCTCACTTCTATATTTATATATCTATGCGTCAGGTGTGCGCCTGCGAAGCGACGGCGCAGCGGACCTTGCGGCTAGCTTTGCAGACGTGCGCCCGGCGTGGATAGCGGGCGCTGTATGCACAAGTACATAGAGGACAGACTGCTAGCTCCGCAGTCCCTTTTTCTCCATGATTTCCCTGAGTTCATCCACGACTGCGCCCAGCTCCTTGCCCTCTTCATCTATGATAATATCGGCATACCGCTCAAAATATGAAACTCTTTCATTATAAAGTTCTTCCAGCGTCATCCCCTCTTTCAGAACCACGCCCCTGTCTACTACATCTCCCAGCCTGCTGCATAATTCTTCATAACTGATTTTAAGGTAAACCACCGGACCAAGAGATTTCAGGTTTTCCATGGCTTCTTTTCCATATATCACGCTGCCTCCGGGAGCGATTACGGCCCGGTTTGCCCTGAGTCCTGCATTGACCCGGTTTTCCACCTCCATAAAGCCGTCAAGTCCCTGCTCTTTGATAATTTCTTTTAGCAGCTTTCCTTCCTCCTCCTGGATCACAATATCCACGTCAATGAAGGAATAACCAAGACGCTTTGCAAGCAGAACGCCTACCGTACTCTTTCCTGCGGCGGGCATGCCAATCAGTGTTATGTTATTCTTCCGGCTGTCCTTTGTATTATCTTTCATATTTTCCTCCCGGCCTCTTTTTATTTCCCCTTGCAGGAACAGTTTTCTTTCTCACACTGTAACCGAAGGTTCCCAGCAGACTGGAAAGACCATAATATTCTCCATGGGAATAGACAATCGGAGCCGCTTTTTGAAGTTCAAATCTGCCCTGTTCATTTAAATATGCCTCGTCAACATCCACTGCCACAACTCTGGCAAGAAACATGTGATGGGATCCCAGCTCCCTGATCTCCGATACGCGGCACTCGATATTGACGGGACTTTCTTTAATCAGAGGGACGTTCACCTCCTGCGCCGGGATGGGGGTCAGTCCGGTCTCCTTCCATTTATCCGTGTCTCTGCCTGACTTTACTCCGCAGTAATCGGTAGCCCGGACCAGTTTTTCCGTCGTCAGGTTTATGACAAATTCGCCTGTTTCTTTCAGCATCCCATAGGAATACCGCTCCGGCCGTACGGATATATATGCCATGGGAGGGTTCGTGCAGACGGTTCCTGTCCAGGCAATTGTAATAATGTTGCTCTTTCCTTCCCGATCCGCCGCGGTCACCATAACAGCCGGAACCGGATATACCATATTTCCCGGTTTCCAGAGCATGCGGCCATTACCGGTGCTGTTTTTTTTGTCTTTTTTCTCTCTCATTTCAGTTATCCTCTTTACTCTAAACCTACTATGTATCATAGCAAAAAATGAGGGTAATGTATACCCTCATTTCAGCCTGAGAGAATCAGTATTACTCTATACAGCTTGCCGCCTTTTGGCATGGTGTGAACAGTAAGGAATCAGTAAAGCTCTGTATAAATTTTCAGCACCCGGGCTTCATCCAGAAAAACAAAATTGTTGCCCATAAGACGGCCCTGTGTTTCCATGACGTTCCTTGTGAAGTCTTTAAGTTCAGACTTCGTGACGCCGTATTTATGCAGCGGCTTTTTAGGAAGAATCTGGTCCAAAAGTTGTTCCAGGCAGTCGTATACATCCTTTACGGGGCAGTCGAGGAGGCCTGCCAAATATGTATTTAACACTGCAATTTCCCCATCTTGACGGATTTCCATATAATTTTTCAAAACACCGGTAAACATAGCATAGTTGCTCTCTCCATGAGGCACATGATATTTTCCGCCCAAAGGGTAACTCATGGCATGAACCGCTGCACAGCCTGCGGTTCCGAAGGAAAGACCCGCATAGTTGGAAGCAGTGAGAAAGTCGTTCAGCAGCGGAATCCGAGCATTCCTGCCCTCCCTGGCGATGGTCTGATAACCGCGGATTATCATCTCAACAGCCTTATATCCGAAAAGTTTCGTGTACGTCGTTGCTTTGGGGGAGAGAATAGACTCCACCGCATGAACCAGTGCATCGATGGAGCTTGCTGCAAACACGCCAAAGGGAAGCCCCTCTAAAAGCTGCGGGAGCAGCACAGCCGCATCTGCATACATAGCCGGTCCAACCAGACCCATTTTCGTATTAATACGGGTGCGGTTCAATATGGAGATATTCGTGACCTCACTGCCGGTTCCACAGGTGGTGGGCACAATGATTAAGGTACGGCGCTTTGGCAGCGCCGGAGCCATATCGTAGAGGCAGTCGATGCTCTCGTCTCCGGCCACTGCCAGAACCTTGGCAATATCAATGACTGTTCCTCCGCCGATGGCAATAACCCGTTTACATCCTGTTTTTTTCATATCCTGCATGATGGCTTCCGTCATGGTGTCGGTGGGCTCGCCGATCCCGTATTTTTCCTGATATAGTACACGGCAGCCTAAATTCATGGAGCCGAAATAGGGCTGGTAAATGTATTCGTTGGTCAGGATGAGGTCTGTTTCACAAAGGCGGAATTCATCTGCAAATTCCTGACATCTGTTAAAGCTGTGCAATTCCGGTTTCCAAATTATCTCTATCATAATGTACCATTTCCTCCCGTCATCTGTTTATCCGCCTTATCCTGCTTAATCATACGTGGGATAGCTATAAATATTGGAATAATAACGGCAATAAGAGCAATATTTCCAAGGAGCGTATAGCCCTTTTTCACAATTACCATAAGTCCCACCTGGGAAAGAATACCGCATGTCAGCAAGAAACCCAGGGACAGGATAAAGAACTTTGCTCTGTGGGAGAGTTTCTCCGTCTTCCATACACCGGCCCATCTGTTGGAAATGTTGAAAGTAAAGCTGGGGGCTGTGGACGCTACCGCAAAAATTACTACAACCCAGTAAACAGCAGTAAGTACACCCGGAAAATAATTCTGGCAAATCATTAAAATTGGGGTACCCTGCATGACATCCGGCATGAAAGGCAGTACAATGGCCCCAGTAATTGCAAACAGCGCCGTAACGAGAACGCCGATCATGATGCCGGAGCCGATGGCGTCCCGGTTATCACGGATTTGATCTGAATAATTGCTCAGTGTGGAACCCCAGGCTGAAGTATTAAAACAGTAGGAAAGGAACATCAGAAAATGAGCTTTTACTGTTGTGCCTCCCCAGTCCAACCCTTCCTGGAAGTTTCCAATCCTGCTCACCAGCACATCGCCGCGGATTGCGATAACGGAAATCAAAATAACTCCAAGGCACAGAATAAGGGAAACCGTCATGATTGTATTAAATTTCCGGAGAAAGCCTGCTCCATAAATAGTCAGAACGGCAAAGAGCAGGATACCCATGGCACTGCCCACCAATACAGGAATGCCCAGGAGAGCATGCATAAGCTCGGTGAACAGAGCAACTGTGGCAGCTACATTGACCAGACCTTTCAGCATGGTGAAGATATCAAAAAATACTGTTACGCCGCCTCTAAGCAGCGGGTTGGCATCTGGTTTATGTAAGCCGTAAAGCGCCAGGTAGTATTGATTATAATTTTTAACCTTGTAAATGCGGATAAATACCAGGCTGATAGCACAGAAAAAAGTCATAAAGGCAAAAAAGATTGAAAGCCATACCAGGGACCAGCCGCCGCCAAGGGTTACAATATAGGCGGACGCATAAACGCCGGAGGCCATGTTAGCGCCGCAATAGGTGCCGAACATCAATGCTCCTATGCCGAACCAAATGGAAAAAGTTTTGGCAAATCCGCTCTTTTTTAAATATTCCATAATTGAATCTCCTTTCATTTAGAATGGTTGCCTCATTTGTTAATTTAAAGATTCCGAATTATATTTTATTTTTCTTATGGGCTGGGCCGCATATCGAATGGCTGCCTGGCGTACCCATTCAAGGCGTGAATCATCAATGTCTGCGGGAACCGTACAGTCGGCGCCCACCATAATCCCCACCTGGCCGGCCTCATCAAGAATCTGATACGTGTATTTCTCAACCTCTTCCCGCGTTCCTTTGTAGAGAACCCCCTTCTGTTCAAAACCGCCGAAAACAGCCTTACCGCCAAAAAGCCTTTTGCCCTGGCTTAGAGAAACCTTTTCCGTATGGACATCCCAGTTATAGGCAGCGGCATTAAAGCCGGTAAACAGATTGAGATCGTTCCCCTGTCCGATAAAACCGCAGATATGGAGGATATTCACATCGCTGAGTTTATTGGCGTCATCCAGGACAGCTTTTTCAAAAGGTGAAATATAGGTACGGTAAATCTCTTCCGGAAAAAAGCCGGCCTGGTTGTTTACACTCAGATAGATTCCGTCTACTCCGCACTCCTTTATGAGAAGGCGGTTTAATTCCATAATTCCCTCGCTCACGGTCTTGCAGGCTTCCCCAAGCGCCTCCGGTTCCTCTTTGATAAAGCGCTTAATTACAGTCTCCGGACCTCCGAGTCCGGGCCTGCGTCCTTCCGGCAGCGCACTGCGCAGAACCAAAGTAGGAGAAAAGCTGGTGGCATAAACCGGAGCGTCGCTGTCGGCGTAAATCTCACGTACCCGTTTTGTCAGCTCCAAAGTCCGCTTCACAAATCCAGAGCCCGAAGATAGCGGTTCAATTTTTCTTAAATCGGCTGCTGTCTTTACAAAGGATGCCTCCACCGGCATAAGCATCAGGGAATCGTTCATCACCTTTGCCACATCGGGATCAAAGAGCTTGCGGGCAATTCGGTGGCCCTCGATATTTTTTTCAAAAACCTCATCATCTTCGATACCCTTACCAAAATCCGTCCAGTCCTCCAGGAAATGATGGAAGAAAGCAACCGGAACGCGATCCACCGGCTTGTTCGCCAGAACGTTAAGAAATCTTTCATGTTTTGTCATAGCAGAATCTCCTTTGTTTGATTTTTATTGACATTTTCGATATAAAAAGATTATCATATAAGTGTTCATTTGGATAATATATATAAAAACCGGCCATATGAAAAAAAGCTATATCAGGATAGAAGGGAGAATCATCTTGAAAATTAAGGTTCTGGAATATTTCATTACGCTGGCGGAATCACAGTCTATCAATGAGGCGGCCGGGAAGCTGTATATTGCCCAGCCCAGCCTCACAAAAGCTCTGCAGCTGTTTGAGGCGGAGATCGGCACTCAGCTGTTTCAAAGAAAAAAATCGGGAATACAGCTTACTGAAGCCGGAAAGAGAATTCTTCCGGAGGCAAAGCAGATGGTAGAATATTATAACGGTTGGCTTAGCCTTTCAGAAAAACTTCCCCTGCGCGCTGTTGATATTTATATTCAGGCCTCTTTTCCCAATTTCCTCCTTCCAAAGGTAGTTCTGCAGTTTAAAAAACTGCACCCCAGCCTGCAGATTAATTGTGAGGTCAGCCGGACGCCTGAGCAGTACATCTCCCAGGACACAGAACGGCCTGTTCTGTCTCTTTTTGTATGCGGACAGAAAGGATTGATGGAGAAATGCGTAAAGGCCCAGGGAACGCCTCCCATCGTTCTGTTTCAGGGAGAATACTGCTGTCTTGTAAATAAACACAGCAGCCTAGCAGAAAAAGAAACCGTAGTTCCCCAGGATTTAAAGGGACATTATCTCGCCTTAAAGTCGCGGCTGGAAGCTCCCTCAACAGCTATGCAGCCCGTTCTGGATGAAATTGTTCCGGTTATCTCTCCTTCCCAGGTGATTCAGACGGAATCTGTGGACAGTGTGATTAATCTGGTCCGGACACAGTCTGACGTATACGCCCTTTCCTATTATCCGATTCTGAAGAGGTACCCGGGAGTATCGGAGGGAGAAATTGTCTCTCTCCCCTTTAAGGGCGATTATACAAAGGGAGACTTTTGTCTGTTTTATTCCAGGAAGGCATACCGTCAATATCCGGTCCTGCAGGAGCTTGTTACGGCTATCCAGGATGCCGCCGCCCAGTTTCTGGCCGAGAATTAATGAATCATAAATGCTGCGGACTGCCAAATACAGTTCCGCTTGATATATCCAAAGCTGCATTATAATACAACGGAAGGGCAAAGCCATAAACCTGGCATTACCCTTCCGTTACTAATAATATATCTTTTTAATTTTTAGCAGAATCTGAAAATTATCTTATTGTTCCGTCGCCACCATCAGCCCCGGCACCAGCTGTTTTTTCCTGGAAACAACCCCCGGCAGACTGACAATATGCTCTTCCTTATCCATCTCTTCATCCCCTAAGTGGAACGCTTCCCCTGCCAGCTGTTTGGCTCCCTGCCCGTCGCAGATCAGTTCCGTGGACTCCGTAAGGATATTCGTCAGCATGAAGAACATCATATCGACTTTCTCATCCTCCCTGGCCCTGTCCATATAGGTCAGCATTCTGCTTTTCAGTTCGTTCAGCTCACCGGCATTCAGGGATGTGATCTGTCCGACACCGAACGCAATCTTTCCGGCCGTAAAACGCTTGAAGTCCTGATAAAAGATTTCCGCATCACTCTTTCCCTTCAGCTTGCTGCCGGCGGCAAACATCTTATTAGCCAGCTGCTCCACATCAATCCCGGCGATAGCCGCAAGCTTCATCGCCGCATCTTTGTCCACCGGCGTGCAGGTCGGTGAGCGGAAAAGAAGCGTATCGGAGATGATGGCGCTGCACAGCAGTCCCGCAATCTTATTTTCTATTGTAACTCCCGCTTCTTTATACATCTGATATATAATCGTAGCCGTACAGCCCAGCGGCTGGTTCCTGAAAAATACCGGTCCCATTGTCTCAACCGTGCCAAGGCGGTGATGATCGATGATTTCCAGAATATTGGCATTCTCCATACCGTCCACAGCCTGGCTGCGTTCGTTATGATCCACAAGTATCACATTCTTGCCTCTGGCCCCCAGCAGGTTCCGCCGTGATATCATCCCCTTATACTTCCCATTCTTATCGAGTATCGGGAAATCACGATGGCGTTTGCTCGCCATCACTTCCTTGATATCATCGATATAATCATCCGTATCAAAGGTGATTAAGTTTTCTGTCTTCATGAAAAAGCTGATCGGCATACTCTGGTTGATCAGACGGGCCGCCGTATATGTGTCGTACGGTGTCGTAATTACGGTACAGCCCCTCTCCTGAGCCAGTTTTTTAATTGTCATGGATACACCTGCGCCCTCGCAGACGATAATACATCCTGCCTCCATCTCGATCGCGCAGAGCTGTGACTCATACCGGTTGCCCAGGATTACCAGATCATGTTTCTCAATGTAGTATTCCATCATATCCGGGTTTGCAGCGGCAATCAGAACCTTTCCTTCTTTGAAATATTCCCTCTCATCGCCAATCAGCATCGCCCCTTCCAGGGTCTCGATAATATTCGTATACTGGGTACATGCCTTCGAGAGAATGCTGCTGTCATATACATTCATATAGGAGCGCGTTATATCCCCTACTGTGATCAGCCCCTCCAGCACATTGTCCTCTGTTACGGCCGGAATCGTCACAACACCGGCATCCTGCATCAGATTCCATGCTTTTTTCAGGGAAATATTCTTTGCTACGCCTTTTGTCTCTCTTATCTCTATGTCCTTTACCTGTGTTTTAACTGTCTGGGTTTCTTTCGGAGCTGCCATCCCGAAATAATCAAGCACAAACTGGGTCTCCGAATTGACGTGCCCGGCCCGGCCCGGCACATATTCCCCTCCGGATGTTATCTGCTTCAAATTCGCGTAACAGATGGCAGAGCAAATGGAATCCGTATCAGGATTTTTATGCCCGATTACTATGGTCTTTTTCGTTTTATCAACTGTCATGCGGCCTCCTAAAATTTAATAGTCCTGTCATATCTATTCAAAATTGTCTCTTTCTTACTGTCCCCGTCACATATGTGAACGGTAACCTTTCTTTCTCAGGTATTTTTCAGTATAGCACATTTGCAGTATACCGAACAGCTACCTTTTTGTATTTTTTACGGTTCAAACGGTGAAAGAGACGCTTTCCCGGCCTTTAACGCCGGCTTACAGGAAGGTCAGGCAGAGCCGGCCGGATATTCCGGCTGCTCTGCCTGACCTTCTTCTGCGGCTGCTTACCATTCTGCCGCTTTATTCGGTTGATGCCGTTCCCCGGCGGATGCATTGCATGGGTAAAGAGCTTTTAAGCTATTTACGGTCCGCCACGGTATCTCATTGCTTATTTGCACCTATTCACCGTTTGGCTCCGGTTCTTTAGCGCTTACTTCCGGTTTTTTACCGTCTGTTTCCGGCTCTTTATCGTCCGTCTCCGGTTCCTTCCCGGCTGTTTCCAGCTCTTTATCGTCCGGTTCCGGCTCCTTTCCGGCTGTCTCCGGCTCTTTATCGTCCGTCTCCGGTTCCTTCCCGGCTGTCTCCGGCTCTTTATTGTCCGTCTCCGGTTCTTTATTGTCCGTCTCCGGCTCTTTATCGTCTGTCTCCGGTTCCTTTCCGGCTGTTCCGGACTCTTTATCGCTTTCCTCCGGCTCTTTGTTATCGGGTTCTGCCTTATTGCCGCTATCCTCCGTCTTATCGACTGTTACGTCGGGTTCCGGTTCTTTCGCGGGCGTTGAAACATTTTCGCTCGGGACAGCCGCCGCGCCATTATTGTCTGGCTCCTCCCGCTCTGTAACCCTCCCATTTTCATCGGTGTATACCGCAAAACTCAGTTCATCATATCCCTCTGCTTCAATGGTTACGGTGTTTTCTTCTTCTGTATTAAATCCATTTATGCTGAAGTCGAGATATTTTAATCCGCCAAAGGATTCATCCTCCGACACCTTGTATTTATCCTCATCATTTGAAGAAATTGACCAGCTGCTGTATTCGTAAGTCCGTCCGTTCACCTGTATCTCTGTCTTATCTTCCTTCTTAAGTATTGTCAGATATGCTGCCAATTCTTCTTCCGTCAGATTCTTAAAAGATACACGATAATATTTTCCGCCTAATACTGAAGTTTTAAGCTCTGCCTTCTTTACATCCGGCGGAGTCAGTTTATCGGACGGAGCCGGTCCGTCTTCTCCTGCAATCCCGCCGTTCTCATCCAGAGTCACTTTGAAGCTTATGTCTTCGTAGCCCTTTACCTTAACATTAACCGTATTATCTCCTTCACCAAAGCCGTCTTTGCTGAAATCCAGGTATGTGTCGTCCGATACGGTGTATTTCTGTTTGTCTGCCGCCATTATCAGCCAGGAGCTATATTGATATTTTTGGCCGTTCACCTCGATTTCTGTTTTGTCATTGTCAGCAAGCTCCTTCAGGTAATGCCGTAATTCTTCATCATTTAAGCCAGTGAATGATACCCGGTAGCATCTGCTGTTATAGAGCGACGCCGGCTCTGCCTCCGGAGCAGTCAGCAAGCCGGCCGGCGGTTCCTCAGACCCGCTGTCCGTAATCTCCCCGTTTTTATCCAGATAAACATCAAAGTTCAAATCATCACAGCCCTCTGCTTCAATCGTTACGGTATTCTTTCCTGCCGTAAAACCATTGATGCTGAGATCCAGGTACTGCCTGGTTCCATTTGTCTCGTTATCGGATACGGTATATTTATACTGATCGTTTGTGCCTATGGAAAATCCGCTGTAGGTATATTTTTCCCCATTCACCTGAACTGCCGCCTTGCCGCTGTCCTCAAGGAGCTTCAGGTAATTCTCCAATTCCTGCCCGGAAGCTGCTTTAAATGATACGCGGTAGTATTTTCCGTTGAGTAAGTCCGATTTTTTCTCTACTTTATCCAGCTCAGGTGCGGTCAGTGTTTCGGGAGGATTCTGGTTCTCTTCTCCCTTATTAATCCTGAATTCCAGCGTTTTAGGCGTGTAATCTTCCGACCATACAGTTACCATATAGACTCCGGACTCTTTAAAAAGCCCTTTCTGAAGTACAAAGCCAAATTTACCGGGAATATAGTTATCGTCCCCAAACAGTGAACCTTCCGTATCGGAAGTCACTTTCCGGCTGCTTCCGTCCGGTCTCTTAAGCTCGATTCCCTTCAGGTTCTTCATGAAGTCTCCTCGCAGCGTGTTCTGGCTCTCATCCCCCTCTCTGCAGGCCGCAATCACATGCACGTCCTGGCCGGTATAGTATGCCGACTCATCCTCCGCGCCTTCTTTCGCCGCCGGGTTCGGATCCGCCAGTGACAGTTCAAACTGCTCCGGTGTTTTACTTATATGAATCTGTGCCGCAGCCGTCTGGTATCCCCCGGAAACCACTCTCAGCTCATGAACTCCCGCCGTTAGCTGGACACTTCCTCCTGCTGTCCCCTTTGTTGCAGAATAGATGGTAGCTTTTCCCGTCTCCTCGTCAAATAGATATCCGGCCAGATAACTGTCGCTTCGCAGGGCAATGGCGCTGCCGTCCAGATAGAACTTTGTATTTTTATTCAGGTATGACGGATCCGAACTGCAGCTCAGCACGAGATCTTCCCCGAATGCTCCGTTAAGACCTTCAAGCCGGGGCGCCCGTTTCCCCGTCATCTCAGAGAACAGGAATGAAGAGCCAAGAAGTCCGTCCTCTAAAACACGCTTCACCTGATACGGACGGTTTTCGGTCTTTCCTTGGCCGCTGTCTGCATACCGGCGGAAGGTGAGCGCCGTCCCGTCTCCGAGTCCCGCATCCTTTACCGCATTCAAATACGCAGTAAAATCATACAGCTCCTCCGCATTCTCATCCATTACCGCTACCGGGCTCTGTGCCTCCCAGCGCGCGAGAACGGCATCGGCATCTTTGTTTGTCATTCCAAGCTTTTTAAGTATCAGCGCATTGGCAATCAGATCATGGTCAAATATCAGGAATGCGTTGATACTGCCGCCCCCGGATGAACCGGATTCCCCCGATGAGCCGGATGAACCGTTCCAGGATGCGCCGGAAACCGCATCGGCTCCGGAAACCGAACTGCCGGAACGTTTACCAAATACCGTAACGGCAGAACCGATCTCAACGGATTTCGTCATTGTCTTGTACCCGTTGGCGTAAGCTGTAACCGTATATATTCCGGCTTCATCCGTGACAATCTCTTCCTTCGTATTAGTGCCGCAGATGTGGAGCATATTCCCTATCTCATACCACTCACTTATATTTTCCAGCTCTTTTGTCTTTCCGGACGGTGTGGTCAGCTGCACCCTGTAAATCGGGGACAGGATTTCATTTCCAAACGCCGCTCCGTCTTCCCCCTCTATTGTAAAAGCAAAGCACTCTCCCGGCTCAGGATTCAGGTTCAGCGTATTTAGTTTCATTGTAAATGTCCTGCCGTCAACAAGGTGAACCGGCACCGTCATCGCTGCGCTGCTGTATCCGGATACCAGATTTAACTGGTAGCGGCCTCTGGAAAAAAGATTTGTCTGCGGAAGACTGATTTTCAGCACACCCGTTTTTCCGTATGTATTTTCCGTGGTCTTCCTGAATGCCAGTTCACTGTTAAGAATCCTGTTTTCCTGATCCAGAGCCTTTATTGTCTTGAGTTTGTCAAACCACTCTTCCTGATCCTTTGTCTTAAGTGAAAGCTTGACCGTAATCTCCCCTGTTCCCGTCTTTTGATCAATCAGAGTATCCGGAACATAATACGCGGCAGGCGTCTCCTCTGACGCATTTCCTCTCCGGTCGCTCAGATCAAATGTGGTTCTCTCCGGTTCGGTCCTGACCTGCCCGTTCTTATCATATACGTCCAGATAATAGTCAAATCGTGATACCGGTCCATTCGTAAGTATTGCTTTTGGCGCATTGGCCGGATCACCGGCGTCAGGCGCTTTCGACGCGGCTGCGGCTGCGAGCTTCACCGTCTGCTCTCTGCCGTCACTGTCTCTTGTCACGGTGACGGAGCCCGGTTTCAGCACAGTGCTTTCCCACTTCACAACCGAACCGTCATCATCTACTTTGGTCAGTGTGCCGGTTACATCAGTGCCGTCTATCCTGACGCTGTAATCATCAATATTTCCATCTTCAAATGTAATGACGGCATATCGTGTCCATCCCAGATTCAGAAATTTCGTCTTATTCCTGTCAAGTAAATCGCGGTTTTTTCCCTCGTCACCGGTATTTCCGCCGGAGCCGTTCTGAGCTTCCCCTCCCGGTTTAACCGTATTTTCGGAGCTGCCGCTTCCTGTACCGCTATTCCCGGTATTGCCGCTCCCGCTTTCTGTACCGCTACTTCCGGTACCGCCGCTTCCGGAGCCTGAGCCGCCGGAACCAGAGCCGCCGGAACCTCCGCTGTTTAAGCTGCCGCTTCCGGAATTTTTGTTACCGGAACTTCTGCTTCCGGAGCTTTTGCTTCCGGCTACGGCTGCTTTCGTATTCTGAACGGAAGAATAGCCTCTGCCCGGCTCGTAATGAACACTTCCGTCCTTTTCAATCCATCTCCCTTCCGCATCTGTTAAAAAGCCTCCCGGTGTTTCCCTGCCGGCATACATTCTGCCCTTTTCTCCGCCTTCCGCCGTCTCAAAGAAATAGCAGTGGCCTTCTATCCATTGCCAGCCTGTCAGTGCAGATCCCAATGTTTCGTCAACGGAAGTGTTTAAAAAATACCGATGTCCGGACGGATCCCGGAACCAGCCGGTGCGCATCTTTCCTTCCACGCCATCCTGCGCGGTATTCAGATAAAATATATGTCCGCCGATGTTCTGCCACCCAGTCCGCAGTGAACCGTTGCCGGGATCCAGATAGTACCAGCCTCCTGCTGTCTGGAGCCATCCCGTCCGTACCGCTCCAGACGAATCATAATACTTCCATGTTCCGTCTCCAAATTCCCATCTTCCCTGGGAGAGAGCCTCCTGTGCCGGCTCTGTCGGAGCCGCCCACGCCGTTCCTGTCTGGAAGGTCATACAAGCCGCCGTCAATATCGGAACGACTGCCCTGCTCATAAACTTTCTCATTGCCTTTCCTCCTGTCTCCTCTTTAGTTAGTTTATGCTAACCATATTTTACAGTTTAGCATTGGCAATATTTGGTTGTCAACGGTATTGATTAGTTTAAACTAACTATTTTTCTCAATACTATGTCTTTCAATGAAAAGCATTTGTCCGCAAGACAGACGATTCTTCTTATCTTTCATAATCTGTTAACACGTTGTTCACCTGTCTCTTATACACATCTGACGTTGCCGACGAA
>ENA-OWYR01000501-OWYR01000501.1-human-gut-metagenome-genome-assembly--contig:-NODE-501-length-14562-cov-6.03233_pt1 | contig 14562 bp, 8 predicted proteins | sample MGYA00249753_ERZ652092 | MGnify/ENA primary metagenome ERZ652092 (study PRJEB26925, sample SAMN05827204) | human gut metagenome | biome: ENVO:2100002; feature: ENVO:00000062; material: ENVO:00002003... | reverse complement strand
CAAAAAAAATTGAAAAAATTATTCACTTATGGTCTTTACTAACAAAAATAAGTGTGATATAATAGTTACAACAAGATAAATCAGTAAGGAAATATGTATATTTTAATTTACTGAAAAGGGAGGGAAATATATGACAGAAGAAAAGACCTGGGCGAATATAAGTCGTTTTCAAACGTACTTATTTAATTCCGGTGACAATTTTAAGTCATATGAAATGCTTGGATCACATAAAGTCAAAATAGACGGTGTTGACGGTTGGAGATTTGCCGTTTGGGCACCTAAAGCCGTAAGTGTTAGAGTCGTGGGCGATTTCAACGATTGGAACGGCTATGACAAAATGCTTGAAAGAATAGAAACAAGTGGAGTTTGGTATGGCTTTTTTACAGATATAGAAGAAGGAATGCTGTATAAGTATGCTATTGAGGCTGAGAACGGAGAAACTTATTACAAAGCAGATCCGTATGCTGTAAAGAGTGAACTGAGACCGGGTACTGCGTCCGTAACAAAGGATATTTCAAATAATTACAAATGGGGCGATAAGGCTTGGATAAGTGCACGCAGTAAAAACAGCACTTTGACGGAGCCTATGAATATATACGAAATCCACATCGGCTCATGGAAAATACATGATGACGGAAGCTTTTATACGTATCGTGAACTGGCGGACGAGCTTGTTCCTTATGTTAAGAAGATGGGTTACACGCATATAGAGCTTATGCCTATCACCGAATATCCGTTCGACGGCTCCTGGGGGTATCAGGTAACGGGATTTTTCTCAGCTACGACAAGATACGGCGAAAGTGAAGATTTGAAATATCTTATAGATAAGTGTCACAAAAATCATATCGGAATTATAATGGACTGGGTACCTGCTCATTTTCCGCGTGACGCACACGGACTGAGAATGTTTGACGGAACTCCTGTTTATGAATATGCCGATCCGCGATTGGGTGAGCATAAGGATTGGGGAACAATGGTTTTTGACTATTCAAAGAGCGAAGTTATTTCATTCCTTATTTCATCAGCGTATTTTTGGGCAGAACAGTATCACATTGACGGAATAAGAGTTGATGCGGTATCTTCAATGCTTTACCGTGATTATTCGAGAAATGACGGTGAGTGGGTTCCAAACGAATACGGCGGAAACGGTAATCTTGAGGCAGTTGATTTTCTTAAAAAGCTTAACAAGATTATGGGGACGGAATTCCCTAACTTTATGATGGTTGCGGAAGAATCTACGGCTTGGCCGCTTGTAACCGCACCGCCTGAAAATGACGGACTTGGTTTTAATTACAAGTGGAATATGGGCTGGATGAACGATACACTTCGTTATATGGGTATGGATCCGTATTTCCGTAAGGACAATCACAGTTTGCTTACATTTATGATGATGTATGCTTATTCCGAAAATTATATTTTGCCTTTGTCACATGATGAAGTGGTACACGGCAAGGGTTCTATGCTTAACAAGATGTTCGGTGAGTATGACGAAAAATTTGCGGCATACAGAACATTACTCGGCTATTATATGACAATGCCGGGAAAGAAAATGTTGTTTATGGGCGGTGAATTCGGTCAAATGCTTGAGTGGCGTTATGACGACCAACTTGAATGGAACGTACTTGAAATAGATAAGCATAAGAGATTGCATCAGTATGTAAAAGACCTTAACCATTTCTATATGGAAAACAAGGCTTTATGGGAACTTGATACAAGTTGGGACGGCTTCAGATGGGTTAATGAGGCTGACAGTGAAAACAGTGTTCTTTCCTATATAAGACGCGGCAGACACGCGGCTGATAATGTTGTTGTGGTTGCAAACTTCACACCTGTCGAAAGACCGATATATAAAATCGGTGTTCCGCTTGCGGGCGAATATGAAGTAGTATTCCATTCGAGTGCTGTCAAGTACGGCGGAAACAAACGTATTACAAAGAAAGTATACAAAACAAAGAATATGCAGTTCTCAGATATGATGTACACTATTGAAGTTGCTATTGACGGCAATTCGGTTATGTTCCTAAAGAAAAAGCCGGCGGACAAAGCGGCGGCAAGCAAAAAGAAAACGACTGCATCAAAAACTGCTAAAAAAACAACAGATAAAACCGAAAGTGCAACGGCTAAAAAAGCGGCAGTTAAGAAAACAACCGCGACAAAGACCGCTGCAAAGAAAACATCAACAAGGACAAATAAATCGGCTAAATAGTCGGTTTCAATAAAAATCTAATCAGAAAAATTATAGGGAGATGATTTTATGGTATCAAAGGATTGCGTTGCAATGATACTTGCAGGCGGTCAAGGCTCAAGACTTGGTGCGTTGACAAAAAATGTTGCTAAGCCGGCAGTGCCTTTCGGCGGAAAGTACAGAATCATAGATTTTCCGCTTTCAAATTGTGTACATTCAGGAATTAATACGGTAGGTGTTCTTACACAGTATCAACCGTTGGAACTAAATAGATATATCGGTAACGGAAACCCTTGGGATTTGGACAGAAGTCATGGCGGTGTTTATGTACTTCCTCCGTACCAAAGTGCAAAAGCGGGTGAATGGTATAAAGGTACGGCAAATGCCATTTATCAAAACTTAAGCTTTCTTGAAAGCTTTAAGCCTGAAAACGTTCTTATACTTTCAGGCGACCATATCTATAAAATGCACTATGGCGAAATGCTGAAGGCACACAAGGAATCGGGTGCGGCTGTAACTATTGCCGTAATGCCTGTACCTTGGGAGGAGGCAAGCAGATTCGGTATAATGAACGTTGACGAAGAGGGTACTATCACAGACTTTGAAGAAAAACCGGCAGAGCCTAAGAGCAATCTTGCGTCAATGGGTATTTACATATTTACATATGAAGTGCTTAAAAAGTATTTGGAGGCTGACGAACGTGACCCAAGTTCTGCAAATGACTTCGGTAAGAATATAATTCCTGCAATGCTTGAAAACGGCGAAAAGATGGTATCATTCAGATTTGAGGGCTATTGGAAAGATGTCGGCACAATCCATAGCTTGTGGGAGGCAAATATGGATCTTGTTGACCAACCTCCTAAGTTTGATCTAAACGACAGAAGTTGGAGTATCTATTCAAGAAATATGGCACTTGCCCCTCATTATGTCGGACAAAATGCTAAGATAACAAATTCAACCGTAACAGAGGGCTGCTTTATTGACGGCGAAATAAAACATTCGGTTATTTTCGGCGGCGTTGAACTCGGAGAAGGCAGTGTTGTCAGTGATTCGGTAATTATGCCGGGTGCGAAAATCGGAAAGAATGTTGTAATTGAAAAAGCTGTTATAGGTGCAGACGCAGTTATAGGTGACGGTGCGAAAGTCGGAGTTAATTCTTCGGACGATAACAAATATGCATCAAAATTGTGTACCAATGATCTTGTTCTTATCGAAAGCGGTGCCGAAGTCGGCGTTGAAGAAGATATTTGCAAGGGCAGTATGGTAGAAGCATAGGAAAGGGGACAGAGCCAATGAGAAGAGATACTATGGGTATTATTCTGACAAGTAATGACAGAATACCTCCGATTACAGATATAAGAGCAAATTCAGCACTTCCTATCGCAGGAAGATACAGAATAATAGATTTCGTGCTTTCATGTATGGCAAACTCGGGTATAACAAATATCGGTGTTGCAACAGAGGCAAATTACTCATCTTTGATGGACCACATTAAATCGGGTAAGCCTTGGGACCTTGACAGAAAGAATTGGGGACTTAATATACTTCCTCCGAATCTGGAAAAGGTATCATACGGTTCAATAAAGGGTAATATAGATATACTTGCAGGTATAAGCGACTTTATTCACAGAAGTCAGCAGACATATGTAATATTGTCGCTCGGTAACAGCATTTACAATATTGACTTTGAAGAAGTTGTAAAAAATCATATCGAAAGTCAGGCAGACGTTACAATTCTTTATAAAGATATGAAAGGTATGCCTGAAAGAGAAATTTCAAGATTTACAACGCTTGAACTTGACAAGGAAAATCGTATTACAGATATTGAGGTTCAGCCGTATTATCCAAAGTCGAGTTTGGCAAGTATGGACGTTTACGTTATGGAAAAGGCTTTGCTTGAAAGTATCGTTGACGAATGCAGTGCAAGGGGCGACCGAGATTTCGTAAAGGACGCACTTGTCAAGAAAATGACAGGCCTTAGAATTTACGGATATGAGTATACGGGTTATACTGATAAGATTGATTCACTTAAAGCATATTACAGAAATAATATGAATTTCTTAAATTCGGACATAAGACGTGAATTGTTTAATTCTAAAAATCCTATCTACACAAAGACAAAAGACCAGTCGCCGACTAAATACGGAAGTGACGCATCTGTACAGAACAGCTTTATTTCAGACGGTTGTGTAATTGAGGGTACTGTAATTAACAGTGTACTTTCAAGAGGTGTAAAAGTCGCAAAGGGTGCGGTCATTAAAAATTCAATCATCATGCAGGATTCTGTGATTGAAGAGGACGTTGAACTTAGTCATGTTGTATTTGATAAGGAAGTTGATATAACAAAAGGAAGAAAACTTATAGGACAAGAGAGCTATCCTCTTGCAATATCAAAAGGAACGAAGATTTAATAATAAAGATTTTAATGACAAATATATAATAGAACTGTTCAAAATTTGAGCAGTTCTGTTGAAGTTTTACGGAATTTAAGAATATTTATTGACAAATAATTCTTATAGAGATAAGATTTAATCATATAGAAAGGAATAATTTGTTATGAAAGTTTTATTTGCTACTTCGGAGGCGGCACCTTTTGTTAAAACAGGAGGTCTTGGTGATGTAGCGGGTTCTTTGCCTGCAACGCTTAACGAAAAAGGCGTTGACGCAAGAGTAATTTTACCGCTGTACAACTGTATACCGCAAGAATATAAGGACAAGATGAAATATATTGACCATATCTATATCGATATGGCTTGGAGAAAACAGTATGTCGGTGTTTTCGAGTTGGAGTATAACGGATGTAAGTTTTATTTTATAGACAACGAGTTTTACTTTAACGGCGATAAGCCTTATGACTTTATACACCTTGATTGTGAAAAGTTTATATTCTTTTCAAAGGCTGTATTGTCAATTTTGCCGACAATAGATTTCAGACCGGACGTTATTAACTGTAACGACTGGCAGACAGGACCGATACCTGTATTCCTTGATACGTTCCAGGATAATCCGTTCTATCAGGGTATCAAGACTGTTATGACAATTCATAACTTGAAGTTCCAGGGAAGATGGGATTTCAACAAGATTAAGGACGCAATGGGTATAAGCGATTATTACTTCACTTCCGACAAGCTTGAATTCTACAAGGATGCAAACTTGTTAAAGGGCGGTATGGTTTATGCAAACAAGGTTTCTACGGTAAGTTCAACTTACGCAAACGAAATCACAACAGAAGAATACGGAGAGGGACTTCACAATCTTCTTCGTGCAAGACAGAACGACCTTTTGGGTATAGTAAACGGTATTTCTTATATTGACTGGGATCCGAATACAGATCAGTCTATTTATCAAAACTATACAGCAAAAACAGTTCACAAGAAAAAGGCTGAGAACAAGAAAAAGTTGCAGGAAGAATTAGGTCTTGAAGTGAATGCCGATAAGATGATGATTGGTATTGTATCACGTCTTACAGACCAAAAAGGTTTTGACCTTGTAGCTTACAAGATTGAGGAACTTTGCAACGGTGGCTGTCAAGTAGTTGTACTTGGTACAGGCGACGAAAAATATGAAAATCTTTTCAGACATTATGCTTGGAAGTATCCTGACAGATTCTCGGCACAAATTTACTTTTCAAATGATATGGCACGTAAAATTTATGCGGCAAGTGACGCATTTTTAATGCCGTCAAGATTTGAGCCTTGCGGTTTGTCACAACTTATCAGTATGAGATACGGTACTGTTCCGATTGTTCGTGAAACAGGCGGACTTAAAGACACTGTTATTCCATATAATGAATATACAGGCGAGGGAACCGGTTTCTCGTTCGCAAACTACAATGCAGACGAAATGATAAATATTATTTGGTATGCAATGCAGATTTACTATGACAGAAAAGACGAGTGGAAGAAAATCGTTGATAACGGTATGGCAGTAGATTACTCATGGAATGTATCGGCTGATAAATATATTCACTTATATCAAGAACTTACAGGTATATATGATTTACCTGAAAAGAAAAAGCCTGCCAGAAAGACAGCCGCAAAAACTACAAAGAAACAAGAAAAAAAGGAAACTTTTGAGGACAGTATAAAGGCAGATGCCGAGGCGGCTGCAAAGGCTGCGGCAGACGGTGCAAAAGAGCCTGAAATAGTTGAAGTTAAAAATCCTTTTGAGGAGGAAAAAGCCCCTGCTGCAAAAAAGACAACAACGAAGAAAACAACAACAAGAAAAACAGCGGCTAAGAAAACTACAACTAAAAAAACAACGGCTAAGTCAACAGCAAAGAAAGCGGTAAAAGAAGAACCTGCAAAGGCTGAACCTGTAAAAGCTGAAAAGGCAGAGCCTGCAAAGACGGCAAAAACAGAAAAAACAGAGCCTGCAAAGACGGCAAAAGCAGAGCCTAAAAAGGCTGAATCGGCTAAGTCGACGGCAAAGACAACGACTAAAGCCGAAACGGTTAAGGAAGGTGCAAAAGCGAAGACAACGGCATCAAAGAAAACGACACAAAAGAAGACTGTAAAATAAACCGATGATAAGAAATCTTCGCAAGAAATAAGAAGAATTTTAAAGGGGTGTAAAATAAATATGGCACAAGCTAAAAGTATGGCACAAAATAAAAACACAAAAACAACAGCAACAAAAAAATTGACAGCGTCTGAAGAAGTATTGAAGAAGGAAATTGTAGGTAAGGTAAACAGACATTTCGGTAAAGTTATGGAGGATGCAACTCCTCATATGGTTTATACTGCATGCGCACTTACTGTTCGTGACAGAATTATGGAAAAGTGGGCCGTATCTCATCAGACTGTAAAGAAGATGGGTGCAAAAAAACTTTATTATTTATCATTTGAGTTCCTTATGGGCAGACTTCTTTGCACAAACATTTTAAACCTTATGCAGACTGAAGAATATCAGCACGTTTTAAATGATTTGGGTTACTCACTTCCTGAAATTGCCGAACTTGAAAATGACGCAGGTCTTGGTAACGGCGGTTTGGGACGTCTTGCAGCTTGCTTTATCGACTCACTTACAACATTGGATTTGCCTGCATACGGTTGTACAATCCGTTATGAATACGGCTTATTCAGACAAAAGATTGTTGACGGTTATCAGACAGAACTTCCTGATTCATGGCTTGATAACGGTAATGCGTGGGAAATCGCAAGACCTGAAGAAACTGTTGAAGTTAAATTTGGCGGTGAAGTTTATACTGATTGGGTAGACGGTAAATTTACTTGCCGTTACAACAACTCACATACAATTTTGGCTATGCCTTATGATGTACCTCTTTGCGGTTATGATTCAAAAATTGTAAATAAATTAAGATTATGGAGTTCAAAATCTCCTGACCATATGAATATGCAGGAATTTAACAGCGGTAACTATGTTCGTGCCGTTGAAGAAAAGGAACTTGCAGAAGTTATTTCAAAGGTACTTTATCCGGAAGATAATCATACAGAGGGTAAGGAACTTAGATTAAAGCAACAATATTTCCTTGTTTCTGCAACATTGCAGTGGATTTTGAAAGAATTTGAAAACAGAAACGGTCAAGATTGGTCAAAATTGCCTGATAAGGTCGTTATTCATATCAATGATACACACCCTACAATGGCTATTCCTGAAATGATGCGTTTGTTGATGGACGAAAAAGGTCTTGGTTGGGATGAGGCATGGGACATCGTAACTCATGTATTCGCATACACAAACCATACAGTAATGAGCGAGGCTCTTGAAAAGTGGCCGCTTGATATGTTCAGAAAGATTCTTCCGCGTGTATATATGATCGTTGAAGAAATGAACAGACGTCTTATGATCAGACTTAACGAAGTTTATCCTAACGATTCGGCTAAGCATAAGTATATGGCAATTATTTCTGATAATCAGATATTTATGGCTAATATGTGTCTTGCAAGCTGTTTCGCAGTAAACGGTGTTTCAAAGTTGCATACAGATATTCTAAAGCAGGATATTTTTGCTGATTACTATAATATGAATAACGACCACTTCTATGCAATCACAAACGGTATTACATTCAGAAGATGGATTGCTAACTGTAACCCGGAACTTACTGAGCTTATTTCTTCAAAGATAGGTAAGAATTGGATCAAGGACGCTTCAGAACTTTCAAAGCTAAAGAAATATGCTAAAGATCCTGCATTCAAGAAGCAATTTGCTGAAATTAAGCGTAATAACAAGGTTAGACTTGCACAATATATTAAGGAACACAACGATATAGTTGTAAATCCTGATTCTATCTTTGACGTACAGTGTAAGAGATTGCACGAATATAAGCGTCAGATGATGAACGTACTTCATATTCTTGCAGAATACAACAGAATTCTTGAAGATAACGTATATGCTGAAAATTACTATCCAAAGACATATATATTCGGTGCAAAGGCTGCTCCGGGTTATAAAAGAGCAAAGCTTATTATCAAGCTTATTAACTCAGTCGGAGATATGATTAACAACGATCCGAGAGTTAAGGATAAGATTAAAGTTGTATTCCTTGAAAATTACAGCGTATCAATCGCTGAAAAACTTATCATTGCGGCTGATATTTCAGAACAAATTTCAACAGCTGGTAAGGAAGCTTCGGGTACAGGTAACATGAAGTTTATGCTTAACGGTGCACTTACAATCGGTACACTTGACGGCGCAAACGTTGAAATGCTTGAACAGGTCGGTGAAGACAATATATATATCTTCGGTCTAAAGGCTGACGAAGTTGCCGCAAGAGTTAAGTATGCGGGAACTGATGAAGTTAAGAATATCTACTCATCAAACGCAAGCCTAAGACACGCACTTGAACAGCTTGTTGACGGTTCAATCGTTCCGGGCAGCAACCAAATGTTCAGAGATTTGTATCAAACATTGTTGTTCGGTGACTACGGATTCCCTGACACATATATGGTAATCAGAGATTTTGAAGAATATATGAAGACTCAAGAAAAGATGTCTGCTGATTATCAAGACAGAGATAAGTGGATTGAAAAGGCAATCTTGAATACTGCAAGTGCAGGATTCTTCTCAAGTGACAGAACTATTGAAGATTACAATAAGAACATTTGGCACTTGACACCAATTAAATAATAAAAATAAAGAAGTGACTTAGGTCACTTCTTTTACGATAAAGGGGTAAATATGGATATAGAGCATAATTCCAGAAAAAAATTTTATAGATTTCCTTTCGGAGCGGTGACTTGCGGCGGTGAAGTCAGATTGCGTTTGGCTGTGTCGGGCGCAGGTATTCCGTCGGCGGTTCGTCTTGTCTATATGGAGGATGGCAAGGGCGAAGTCCGAAAGGATATGCCGTATATTTTTGATGTCGGTGACCACTGCATATATTCGGTGAACGTGAAAATGCCTGAAAAAGCAGGACTTGTTTGGTATTATTTTGAACTTGAAACCGAAAGAGGTATGGTTTATTACGGCAACAATTCAAAACAACTCGGCGGAATTGGTGAAATGTGTTTTAATTCACCGAGTAATTCGTATCAGATAACTGTTTATAACGAAGATTACAAAACTCCGGATTGGTTTAAAACTGGTATTGCGTATCAAATTTTTGTAGACAGATTTTGCAACGGCAACGAAAACGGAGAATTTTTAGGAAATCGTACAGATATAATAAAGCGTAATTGGGGCGAACAACCGTTTTATAAAGCCGAACAATTTGGCGGTGAGTATAAAGCAAATGACTTTTTCGGCGGTAATTTGAAAGGTGTAATTAAAAAATTGCCGTATTTAAAAGATTTGGGAATATCGGTAATTTACTTAAATCCGATATTCAAAGCATACTCAAACCATAAATATGATACGGGCGATTATGAAACAATCGATCCGATGTTTGGTGATGAGGAAACATTTAAAGAGCTTTGCTCAAAAGCAAAAGAAATGGGAATACGCATAATTCTTGACGGTGTATTTAACCATACGGGAAGTAACAGCCGTTATTTTAATAAATACGGCGAATATGACAGCGTAGGCGCTTATCAGTCGAAAGAATCACCGTATTACACTTGGTTTAGATTTATGGATTGGCCTGATGTGTATGAATCATGGTGGGGAATGACGACACTTCCGCAGATTGAAGAACACAGTGAAGAATGTCGTAAGTATTTGCTTTCGGACAAAGATGCAATCGTTAAAAGATGGATAAAGAACGGTGCGTCCGGTTGGCGACTTGATGTTGTCGATGAATTACCGGGATTTTTCGTTAAAGAACTTAGAGAAAACGTAAAGAAAGCCGATAAAGATGCAGTTATTATAGGTGAAGTTTGGGAAGACGCGTCAAATAAGTCCGCTTACGGTGAAAGACGTGAATATTTCTTGGGTAAGGAGCTTGACTCCGTTATGAATTACCCAATGCGCAGAGCGTTGATTGACGCGGTAAGCGGAAGAATTGACGTTGAAGAATTTGACGCACGTCTTATGAGCATTAAAGAAAATTACCCTGCACCTGCTTATTATTCGCTTTTGAATATAATAACAAGTCACGATGTCGAAAGAATAATGACCCGTATGGGTGATGCACCGTCAAGACACGAAATATCAAAAGATTTTCAGGCGAGCTTTAAACTTGACGGCTATGCACTTGAACTTGCTAAGGAAAAAGCAACTTTAGTAGTCGGACTGCAGATGATGCTTCCTGGTGTGCCTTGTATATATTACGGTGACGAAATCGGTATGCAGGGATATGGCGATCCGTTCTGCCGTCAGACATATCCATGGGATAATGTTGACGAAGTTGACAAGGACGGAAGAATCAGACAACGCTATAAGAATATGATTAAATTGAGAAACAGTTCAAAGGCATTCTCAATCGGCGATTTTGAATGTGTTCATAAAGTCGGACACGTGTACGGTTTTGTACGTTGTTATCATGATGAAAAATATCTTATTGTTGCCAATCTGGGTACAAGAGAAGAAAGAGCACGTGTAGATGTTGCGAGATACGGTATGAGAAAACTAAAATGTCAAACGAGTGACGATAACAGCTTGCTTGAATCGTCTGACGGTATTCATTTTATTGATATACCGAGATTATGGATAAAGGTTTACAAGGTGGAAAAATAATGCAAGGTAAATTTTCGGATTATTTGCTTGTTTCGGATATGGACGCAACGTTGCTTGATGACAATCACACCATATCTGAAGAAAACAGACAAGCGATAGATTATTTCATAAAAAACGGCGGACGGTTTACTGTCGCAACGGGAAGAATGGTTGAGGCAGTTCGTGCATATATGCCGAATTTGCACATAAATGCACCGGCGGTATTACATAACGGTGCGAAGATATATGACTATGAAAAAGATTGTGCGGTATTTGAACGATTTATTGAGGAAAACAGAAAACAGGCAATAAAGCGTGTATATGATGATTTTCCGCAAATAGGTTTGGAAGTGTACAGTGATGAAATTGTGTACGTTTACAGAGAATGTGAGGAAACAAAGCGATTTTTGACACGCAGCTATGAGGTTGTTTATAGTTTACCCGATGAAATTTGGCAAAGACCTTGGATAAAGGTGCTTTTGATTGGTGAAAGAGAACTGCTTGACAAGTACGAGCCGATATACAGAGCCGAATATGATAACGGCTATGCGGTCAGAAGCGGTGACAGGTATCTTGACGTTGTTGCGAACGGAGTTTCAAAGGGGAAGGGAATGCTTGATATGGCGAAAAAAATCGGTATTGAGCAGAACAAAATTATAGCTGTCGGTGACAATATGAATGATATTTCAATGTTGGAAGCAGCGGGGATTTCGTATGCAGTTGAGAACGCAGAAGAAAGCGTGAAAAAAATTGCGGATAACTTAGCTCCGTCTAACAACGGCGGTGCTATCGCATATATCATAAACAGACTTGAAAAAATTGTAAAAACACAAAATTAAGGCTTGAAATATCGGCAGTTTTATGTTAACATAACTCTATAAAAAGTATTTAAGGAGGTATTTATGTTTAACATATCACTGTTGCTTTCAGCGGCTGTTATTATAATTTGCGTACTTGCAAATAAGCTGTCAAACAAAATCGGAATGCCTGTACTTATTGCGTTTATCGCACTTGGTATGGTGTTCGGTTCGGACGGAATACTTAAAATTCCTTTTGAAAATTACAGCTTTGCAGAACAGATTTGTTCTGTTGCGCTTGTATTTATTATGTTTTACGGAGGTTTCGGCACTAAATTAAGCGAGGCTAAACCTGTGGCAGTAAAGGCACTGTTGTTGTCGAGCGTGGGAGTTATTTTCACGGCGGCTCTTACAACAGTGTTTTGTTTTTTCGTTTTAAAAATAAAATTGCTCGAAAGTATGCTTATCGGTGCGGTTATGAGTTCTACTGACGCAGCGTCTGTGTTTTCGGTACTGCGTTCAAAAAATCTTAACTTGAAGTATAACACTGCGTCAATGCTTGAAATGGAAAGCGGAAGTAATGACCCGTTTGCATATATGCTGACCGTTATAGTTCTGTCGTTTATGAAGGGTGAAAACAGTGTCGGACAGATGGTTTACAGTATCGCCGCACAAATTGTTTTCGGCGTTTTGATTGGCTTTCTTATTGCACTCGGTGCAGTATGGTTTATGAAACATTTCACTTTTAATACATCGGGTTTTGACGCGGCGTTTGTGCTTGGAGTGGCGGTGCTTGCGTACGCATTGCCGACATTGGTCGGCGGAAACGGTTATCTCAGTGCGTACATAGTAGGTATCGTTTTGGGAAATCAGAACATACATAATAAAAAATCACTTGTACATTTTTTTGACGGAATGACCGGACTTATGCAAATGCTTATATTTTTCCTTTTGGGACTTTTGTCGTTCCCGTCAAAAATATTAACTGTTTTGTTGCCGTCAATATTTATAGCACTGTTTATCACGTTCGTTGCAAGACCGTTGGCGGTTGCGACTGTGCTTGCACCGTTTAAAACAAAAATTTCACAATATCTTGTTGTGTCGTGGGCAGGTCTCAGAGGTGCGGCGTCAATCGTGTTCGCAATAATGGCTATGGTAGGCGGTGTGACAATGGAGCAGGACGTTTTCCATATTGCATTTTGTGTTGTATTGTTTTCAATTACGCTGCAAGGGTCGCTTCTTCCGTTTGTCGCAAGTAAAACGAATATGATTGACAAGACCGGTTCTGTACTGAAAACGTTTAACGACTATTCGGACGAAACGGAAATTAATTTTATTCGCTTGAATATTGACAGCGGTAACAGATGGATTGACCGTGCGGTAAAGGATATTTCCCTTCCTCCGCAAATGCTTTTTGCGGCTATTTACAGAAATGACGAAACGATTATTCCGAACGGTGAAACGGTAATATATGAGGGTGATACGATAATTCTCGGTGCACCGTCACATGGAATAAACGGTGATGTTCGTTTTAGGGAGATTTCGGCGAACGACAGAAAAAATTGGCGTGGAAAAAGTATGGCTGAAATTGAATTTCCCGACGGCTATCTTGTGATTATGATAAAACGCGGTGATGATGTCGTTATTCCTGTCGGAAGTACGATAATAGAAAAAAATGATGAGCTTGTGCTGGTTTCAAAATAAAAAACATAATATTCAAAAAATCACATCATATGATGTGATTTTTTTTGTTAGCTTAAATATATGGTTTTGTTACAGGCAAAGGTTCAGAGCCGAGTGAACGCAGAAGTTGCATTCCTGCGGAACGTGCGTCTGTGACGGCGGTTTTAACCGCTGATGCCTCACCTGTGAAAATTATAATCACTTCATTTGAATGGCTTGTACCGCTGTCCGGACGAAGTGTTTTTATCAATTCGACACCGGCAGATTTTAACGCAATATCTGCGATTACCATACCAATCGGAGCAGGTGACGCACATACAAAGCCGAACGGTCTGCCTATCGGCACATCAAATGCCTTGTTGATAGCCTCACCGCACCTTGCACTGTACTGGAATTCCATGTGACCTGCTTCACTTATGTATATTTCGCCGGCATTTATGTCTATGTATTCAAGCGCTAATTCAACGGCTCTCTTAACGTCGGCAGGTGTTTCACCGCCAATTATGATAAAGTTTCCGTGACCGCCCCAGCCTTTTGTATCACGCGGAATTTCGATAGAGATAACCTCTGTCGAAGTAGCTTTAACCGCATCATCAACGGCTTGAATTTGTGCTCCCGCACCTGTACGGGAACCGATAAGACCGACCGCGTGGAACTTTTCAGGGATATTCATTTGTTTTCTTAAATCGTCATCAATATTGGCGATATAAAGACCGATTGTATCGCAAACGCCGACACCGACAAACTGTGTCATACCGCATTTTCCGAACATATCGTTATTCATAATATCCCTCCCCAAACCAGTCTGACTGTCTCTTATACACATCTCCGAGCCCACGAGAC
>ENA-OWYR01000483-OWYR01000483.1-human-gut-metagenome-genome-assembly--contig:-NODE-483-length-14918-cov-20.2977_pt1 | contig 14918 bp, 15 predicted proteins | sample MGYA00249753_ERZ652092 | MGnify/ENA primary metagenome ERZ652092 (study PRJEB26925, sample SAMN05827204) | human gut metagenome | biome: ENVO:2100002; feature: ENVO:00000062; material: ENVO:00002003... | reverse complement strand
AAATAATGTAATCAAAAAGGAAAAACTTTTATTAAAACGAAATCACAGATTAACAAATATCCGTAAGAACTATTTGAATCAGACTACATCTGAAATTGTAAGTCGAAAACCAAGATTTATTTGTATTGAAGATTTGAATGTTAGTGGAATGATGAAAAATAGACATTTATCAAAAGCAGTTCAGAATCAGGGGTTTTTTGAGTTTAGAAAGCAGCTTGAACACAAGTGCAGGGATAAAGGGATCCAGCTTATTGTGGCTGATCGGTTTTATCCATCATCAAAGCTTTGCAGTTGCTGTGGAAACATTAAAAAAGACTTGAAATTATCTGACAGAATTTATAAATGTGATTGTGGAAATGTCATTGATAGAGATTTTCAGGCATCTATAAATCTCAAGGCTTATGGAGAAAGAGTTGCAAGCTAACACTAAAACGTTAGTGCAAATATGTACGGGTACGTTAATCCGGAATTTACGCCTATGGAGAGTACAAGAACTTGTGAGTAGATAGATATTTATATCATCAAAAGCATACTCGTTGAAGTAGGAATGAAACATAGAAGTTTATAACTTTTTATAAGTTTTCAGTAACGGTGTAGAATGATGGAAAAGAAAAGAACCTATATTGCAATCGATCTTAAGTCATTCTATGCGTCTGTGGAATGTAAAGAACGAAATCGGGATCCTTTGACGACCAATCTTGTGGTTGCAGATAAAAGCAGAACAGAAAAGACAATTTGTCTTGCGGTATCTCCAGCTTTAAAGTGTTATGGGATACCAGGAAGGGCTCGTTTATTTGAGGTTGTTCAAAAAGTAAAAGAAGCCAACAGCGCCCGCAGGTGGAAAGTGCCGAACAGAACTTTTATCGGAGCCTCTGATGACAGCACAGAATTAGATACCAATCCGGAACTGGAGATTGATTATATTGTTGCTCCTCCCCGGATGGCCCTCTATCTGGAATACAGCACCAGAATTTACAGTATTTATCTGAAATATATTGCGCCGGAAGATATTTTCCCGTATTCGATCGACGAAGTATTTATGGATGTAACGGATTATCTGCATACTTATAATATGACAGCAAGAGAACTTGCAATGACCATGATACAGGATGTGCTGAAAACGACAGGTATAACGGCAACTGCTGGAATCGGAACGAATATGTATCTGTGTAAGATTGCGATGGATATCGTGGCGAAGCACATTAAAGCAGATAAAGATGGTGTACGAATTGCAGAACTGGATGAAATGTCATACCGAAGGAAACTCTGGGGTCACAGACCACTTACTGATTTTTGGAGAGTAGGAAAAGGATATGCAAAGAAGCTGGAAGAATACGGGCTTTATACAATGGGAGATATTGCCAGATGTTCCATCGGAAAAGAAAATGAGTTATATAATGAAGACCTGTTATATAGGTTGTTTGGTGTTAATGCAGAGCTGCTGATCGACCATGCCTGGGGATATGAGCCCTGTACCATGGAAATGGTCAAGGCTTATAAGCCGGAAACGAACAGTGTTTGTTCCGGGCAGGTACTTCATTGCTCTTATGATTTTGAAAAAGCAAAATTAGTCGTTAAAGAGATGACGGACCAGATGGTTTTGGATTTGGTGGATAAGAAGCTTGTAACGGATCAGATCGTGTTGACGGTTGGTTATGATATTGAGAATCTGAACAATGCCGACAGGAGAAAGCAGTATCATGGAGAGGTTACGATCGACCGTTATGGAAGAAGAATTCCGAAACATGCACATGGAACGACCAATCTGAAACGGCAGACTTCCTCAACCAAGATGATAACGGATGCAGTAATAGAGTTATATGACAGGATCGTTGACAGAAACCTGCTTGTCAGAAGAATCAATATCACAGCGAACAGGCTTGTGGATGAAAGTTCTGTCAAGAAAGAAGAAGTATATGAGCAGCTGGATCTTTTTACGGATTATGAGGCGCAAAGGAAAAAGCAGGAAGAGGAAGAGGCTGCGCTGGATCGCGAAAAACGTATGCAGGAAGCAATGCTCAGTATCAAAAAGAAATTTGGAAAAAACGCTGTACTGAAGGGGATGAATCTTCAGGAAGGTGCAACCGCCAGGGACAGAAATGAACAGATTGGTGGTCATAAGGCGTAAAGGAGTTGAAAGCGGATGAAAAATAATTCTTATGACGATATCATTAATTTACCGCATCCGGTCTCTAAGAATCATCCGCAAATGCCACTTCGGGATCGGGCAGCGCAATTTGCTCCTTTTGCAGCCCTGACCGGACATGATGCTGCGATAAAGGAAACGGCAAGATTAACCGATGAAAGATTGGAACTGAGCGAGGAAGCGATTGCTCAGCTGAATGAAAAAATCAATATAATCAGAAATAATATCGGTATAGAACAGAAAGTATCGATAACTTATTTTATTCCCGATGCAAAAAAAGCAGGCGGCTCCTATGTTACGTGCTCTGGTATTGTAAAAAAGATAGACGAATACGAGCATACCATCATTATGACGGATCAAACGGTTATTCCAATCGAGCAGATAAGTGGTATTAAATGTGAAGAGTGGTAAATGTGAAAAATGTTTCACTGGTGTTGATTTACTGTTTATAGTATTTCGCAACATCGTTTTTGAATTTTTCAAAAAGAGGATAATAAATATTTATAATATCCTGAAATTTCTCTGTGGCGAAAGTACCATCGTAATCATGAGACAAATGATTTCTGGATTTCAGCATTTGTAGCCAGGTGTCATCATCAATAATACCATTGGTAAATGCCTGCTGCAGAGTTTCGCGTGGAGAGCCAACTGCAAAATCAAGAATTCCCATTTTTTTGATCAGAATATCTTTCATAACTTTCCAGGAGATGTCGAAAGTAAGACTGAAATTGAGAACAGTTCCTTCGAGAACAAAATCGGTCTTGGGGTCGGCTGTTTTGCTTTTTGCAAGATTGGAGAGACTTTTACAGAAAGTGTTATAGAGGTTAATAAATTTGTTTTCCATATTTTTTTATATCCTCCAATAAATACTCATTTTTTATACTGTCAAAGTCAAAAATATCAATTTTCCTTAGCGTTTCAATCTGCAGAAGATCATCTTCTAACTGCATTAGATTATCACAGCCGTATACTACAAAATCAATATCACTGGTGGGGGTCGCAGTGCCTGTGGCGAAGGAACCGAATAAATCAAGGCGCTTTACATTATTTTTTTGCAAATCATGGTTACTTTTTCGATGATTTCGGAAATTGGCATTACGTTCATGATCCACTCATGTCCTCCTTTACTTGGAAAATTCTGATAAAAATATGATAGCAGTTTCTATAGATTAATTCAACTTTAAAGACACTGACTGCGGTTGGTGTTATTCTATAGTCGTAATCCTTTCGTGGCGTTATGGATTATTTTAATTTTTCTTTTTCGGCATTTAAGAGTTCAAGATTGAGCCCTTGTTCTCCAGCTGTTTTATCTACCCAAAGATTCAAAGAGTCTATGGCTAAAGAAATTTCATCAAGTTTTTTACTGATATAAGCAAAATCTTTCATTTCATCATCACTGATCTTACCGTCACGGGCAATTTGGATCAGACGACCGGTAAGAGGATTGATTTCATTTAAACTGGCAATTGTCTCCAAAATGATATTTGACAGATCGGTCATTTCTATTTCTGGAACATAACGATAGCCGATTTCGCATTTGTGAGAGCAATAATAATTGCAAAGATCTGGTCTTTTATAGGCATCTGCCATCTGGAGGATATCATAAGGCGTAGGTTCTTGTGTTTCATATTCAAATTTTTCAATTTTTGAATCAGAGACAGCATCCATTTTTTCACTGGCTTCTGCTCTTGTAAGTCCTGCCGCTTCTCGGCAAAGCTGGTAAATTGTTTTGTTTTCCCTGGTGGATTGTTTACCCATGAGAATTTCCTCCTCGTATATCGCTAAACTCGCGGATTATTTATGTTCCAGGCCGCATGCTGAGCGTGTATTTCTTATATTAATTTTATTATACATAAATTATGAATTAACAACAAGTAATAGACTTTGTAAAATTACCTATTTTATAAAGCATTTCACGGGAATTTTTTACAATTAAATAATCCATTCCAAGGAAAAGCCAGCCCAGCTATTCATTGGAAAGACCATAGAAAAGACAGGTTCAGATACACTGATTAACCTCAGTATGTCCGGAACTGTTTTTTTGTTGCTATCGTTACTTTCGGGTGTCTTTGCCACGCTTGCTTCCTGGAGATTTCAATGACAAACCCTCTCCCATAAGGTATAATAAAGCAGAGTATTTTGTTTTGTTCACCACGAAACGAGAGGGAGATCTACATTAATGGATGCGAATGTGATCAATGAATTGAAAAGCGGCTTAAATGCTGCTTATATAAATGGTTCTGTGGCAGCAAATCTGGCGTATAAGCCAGCATTTGTGTCGAATAATCCGGAAGATGGGAAGAAAGTTATTTCATCTGTGGAGGATGAATTGCTGCGCTGTGATCAGTTTCAGATCAGTGTTGCATTTATCACGATGGGTGGTGTGACACCGCTCCTGCAGACCTGGACAAAACAATAGAATATTATAATCAAAATGCGGATATGTTTGTCCAGGGGACTCGTTTGGTAGATTTTGCGGTTGTACAGGAGCGGTTCACTAAAATGCTTCTGGTAGGTTCAAGGATATTAGATTTCGGTTGTGGTTCTGGTTGAGATTCACGATATAGCTGATTGGTTGTTACAGAGAAATCAAAGTTGGTGGAGAATATTTGTTATGATCAGAAAGATGCAGAACATAGATATTGATAGAGTTGCTGACATATGGTTAAAGACCAATTTAAAAGCGCATTATTTTATTCCTGAGCAATATTGGGCAAGTAATTATGAATTAGTGAAAGAAATGATGTTACAAGCGGAAGTCTATGTGTATGAAAATGATAAAATGATTCAAGGATTTGTAGGATTAAGTAACGAATACATGGAAGGTATTTTTGTTTCTGATGAAATGCAGTCATGTGGTATAGGTAAACTTTTATTAGAGTATATCAAGAATAAAAAAGTTAGATTGCGATTAAACGTATACCAGAAGAATGCCAGAGCCATCTCTTTTTATCAAAGAGAAGGGTTCGATATTCAATGCGAAGGATTCGATGATGCTACTGGTAAAAAAGAATACACAATGTTGTGGCAACAGAAATAGAAAGCGGATTTTTGGGGAGGATTTTATATGGAGTTTAACAATAAAGTAGTGATTGTGACGGGAGGCGCTCAGGGCATTGGAAAGACCATTGCAGAGGAATTGCCTTTATGAAAAAAGCATAAATATAATGACAACACCCAAAAGAAAGGAAGAAGTAATCATGTATAAAAAATTAATGACATGCCTGGAAAGCGTAAGAAAGAAAATTGATTTCAAACCAGAAGTTGCACTGATCCTTGGATCCGGACTTGGAGATTTTGCAGATGGAATTCAGATTGAACAGACCATCGACTATACGGACATCGAGGGATTTCCGGTTTCTACTGTAAAAGGACATAAGGGACGTTTTGTGTTTGGGTATGTGGAGAAAACACCGGTTGTAATCATGCAGGGACGTGTTCATTATTATGAAGGATACGCAATGTCAGATGTTGTTCTTCCAACGCGTCTTATGGGAATGCTCGGTGCGAAAAAAATCCTTCTCACTAATGCAGCAGGAGGAGCTAATCCTTCCTATAAACCGGGAGATTTCATGATGATCACAGATCACATTACAACGGGAGTTCCAAGCCCTCTGATAGGACCGAACATGGATGAGCTGGGAACCAGATTTCCGGATATGAGTGAGGTATACAGCCGCCGTCTTCAGGATGTGATCCGCAAATGTGCAAAAGAATGTGACATCAAACTTCAGGAGGGTGTTTATGTACAGTTTACAGGACCGAATTATGAGACTCCTGCAGAAGTAAGACTTGCACAGAGATGGGGTGGAGATGCAGTTGGAATGAGCACCGCATGCGAAGCTATGGCTGCCCGGCACATGGGAATGGAAATCTGTGGAATTTCCTGCATCACAAATATGGCAGCAGGAATTTCCCAAAAAGAGCTTAACCATAAAGAAGTGCAGGAAACAGCAGACCGCGTAGCGAAATCCTTCAAGGAATTAGTAACAAAAGTTGTTGTAAATATGTAAGATCCATAAGTAAGACAGCAGAAAGGAGACAAAAATTATGAAGAAATATAAGAGAATATTTACTATTGTAATAGACTCCTTTGGGGCAGGAGAAATGCCGGACGCAGCCCAGTACGGGGATGAAGGAACAGATACTATGGGACATATTTCCCAGAATGTAGATGAATTTACGATTCCAAACCTTCAGAAGCTTGGAATTGCAAATCTTCATCCGTTGAAACAGGTTGCAGCAGTGGAGCGACCAATGGGTTATTATACATTTTTAAAAGAAGCCAGTACCGGAAAAGATACTATGACAGGACACTGGGAAATGATGGGGCTTCACATCACAAAACCGTTTAAGACTTTTACAGAGACCGGATTTCCAAAAGAGCTGATTGATGAGCTTGAGAAGAGAACGGGACATAAAGTAATTGGAAACAAGAGCTCCAGCGGAACAGAGATCCTGGATGAACTGGCTGAGGAAGAAATCGCTACCGGTCATATGATCGTTTACACATCTGCTGATTCTGTATTGCAGATCTGCGGAAACGAGGAGACTTTCGGACTGGATGAACTGTATCGCTGCTGTGAGATCGCCCGTGATATCACCATGAGGGATGAGTGGAAAGTCGGACGTGTTATTGCAAGACCTTACCTTGGCAAGAAAAAAGGTGAGTTCAAACGTACCAGCAACCGCCATGATTATGCACTGAAGCCTTACGGAAAAACTGCGCTTAATGCATTGAAGGATGCAGGTTATGATGTGATCTCCGTTGGAAAGATTTTTGATATTTTTGACGGCGAGGGACTGACAGAGTCCAATAAGTCAAAAAGCTCTGTTCATGGAATGGAGCAGACAATTGACATTGCGAAAAGAGAGTTTGAGGGGCTTTGTTTTGTAAATCTTGTAGATTTCGATGCTCTTTGGGGACATCGACGCAATGTAAAGGGATATGCAGAGGAACTTGAAAGATTTGATGTAAAACTTGGTGAACTTCTTGATGAGCTTCGTGAGGATGACCTTCTGATCATTACAGCTGACCACGGAAATGATCCGACGCATACAGGAACTGATCACACAAGAGAAAAAGTACCATTTTTTGCTTATTCCCCATCTATGGAGGGATACGGAAAACTGGAAGATCAGAATACTTTTGCAGTAATCGGTGCAACGATTGCAGATAATTTTGAAGTTAAGATGCCGGAGGGAACAATTGGAAGTTCTCTTCTGGATGAACTGAAGTAAAAGGAACGTAAAATGGATAAAAAAGATATATTAAAAAAAGTGGATCACACATTACTTGGACAGACTGCAACATGGGATGATATTCGAGGAATCCTGGATGATGCCATGAAATATGAGGCTGCATCTGCATGTATTCCGGCTGCTTACGTAAAACAGGCAGCGGAATATGTAGCGGGAAAACTTCCGATTTGTACAGTGATCGGTTTTCCGAACGGATATAATACAACTGCTGTAAAGGTATTTGAAACAAAAGACGCCATTGCAAATGGTGCTTCAGAAATCGATATGGTTATTAACATCGGATTTTTAAAGGATGGAAGATATGAGGAAGTAGAGAATGAGATTCGTGCGATCCATGAAGCTTGTGATGGAAGAATCCTCAAAGTCATCATTGAGACATGCCTTCTTACCGAAGAAGAGAAAATTAAAATGTGTGAGATCGTTACAAATGCAGGAGCAGAATTTATCAAAACTTCTACCGGATTTTCTACAGCGGGAGCAACTTTTGCAGATGTAGAGCTGATGAAGAAATATATTGGAAAAGATGTAAAAGTTAAGGCAGCAGGTGGAATTTCATCCTTCGATGATGCAGAAAAATTTATCAGTCTTGGCGCAGAGCGTCTTGGAACAAGCCGTCTTATTAAGATCCTGAAAAATACGGACACTGGTGCAGGATATTAACACTGTGAAAGAGGACTGTCAAAGACAGGATTATACATAAATTATGAACTAACAACAAGTAATAGAATTTGTAAAAGTATCATTTCACATTTTTCTACCAGCTGTGGATAAAGGATGGACGGAATCTAAAAAATACGATAAAATCTGCATTAGAAATGCTGTTGTCGTGAAATTTACAAACGCTCGAAAAAGGAAAAATAAACATGGCAAAGAAAGATTTGCTATCCGGTACCGGCGTTAATTTATATAGGTGATATTATGAAAATTACTTACATTAACCACAGTGGATTTTTGGTTGAGACCAGAGACTGCTACTATATTTTTGATTATTACAAGGGTGAATTACCGAATCTTGACAAGGAGAAAGAAGTGATCGTTTTTTGCAGTCACTTCCATAAAGATCATTTTAACCCACAAATTTTTGGGATCCTTGATGATATGGGAATGACTTATCAGGCAATCCTGGCGAATGATATACGAAAAAGGAATCATTTGTCGGATATGAAGATCACATATGTTTATCATGATCAAGCTTATAGTTTGGATAATGAAACCAAAGTTGATACATTGCTATCTAACGATAGTGGTGTCGCATTTATTGTCAAAACAAAGGAAGGTACCATTTATCATGCCGGTGATTTAAACGACTGGTATTGGGATGGTGGGGCGAAAGCTGATAACCAGAGACTTACTTCAGCATATCGCGCGGCGATCAGGAAAATCAAGGGTATGCATTTTGACGCTGCATTTGTTCCCTTGGATCCGAGACAGGGAGATCACTATGCTGACGGGATCCTGTATTTCCTTAAAAATGTAGATTGCAATGTCATTTTTCCAATGCATTACTGGAATGATGCCAATGTAATTAAGCGGTTTATTACTGAATATCCACAATATAAGTCACGCATTAGAAACACAGAATGTACAAAAGGAGAAGAAATTTCATCGTAGACCCAGATGGCTACTGGCTTGAGATTCTGCCGTAAAGCGGATGTATGTTGGTGATCTTTTATGGATCAGAGCATTTTATTCTGTGGTCATTTGTGATGAATTATGAGTAGAAGGAGACGGGCATGGAGCACTTACGTTGTGTAGTTGAGAGAATTACATATCAGAATGCCGACAATGGCTACACGGTTCTGAAATGTGCGGTGAAGAATTACAGTGATCTTGTCACAGTAGTTGGCACGATGCCGGATACCCATGTTGGTTCTGTGCTGTCTCTGGAAGGTATGTGGAAGATGGATGCCAAATATGGGCGGCAGTTTTTGGTGGAGAAATTTGAGGAGACACTTCCTGCTACAGTATATGGAATTGAAAAATATCTTGGTTCCGGTCTGGTGAAGGGCGTTGGTCCAAAGTTTGCAAAAAGAATTGTGGAAAAATTCGGGAAGGATACACTGGATGTTATTGAAGAGACACCAGATGAACTGCTCAAAGTATCAGGTATAGGAAAAGTACGTGTAGACCGGATCAAAACAAGCTGGCAGGAGCAGAAAGAGATCAAGAATATCATGCTTTTTCTGCAGAGTCATGAGGTCAGCACCTCTCATGCGACAAAGATTTTCAAGACGTATGGAAGTGAGAGCATTGCGATCGTAAAGGAGAACCCATACCGGCTTGCAGATGACATCTGGGGAATTGGATTTAAGACAGCGGATTCCATTGCACAGAAGATGGGGATTGACAAAGGTAAATTTGTCCGTCTGCGCAGTGGTATTTTTTATACATTGAATAAGCTGGCAGAAGCAGGTCATTGTTATACAACAAGAGAACAGCTGACTGGAAGGGCAAAGGAACTTCTGGAAGTGGAAGAACCGGAGCTGGAGATCACCTTGGATGAGATGATCCGCACGAATGATGTGATCAGAGATGAAGCAGAAGATCGGGAAGCAATCTATCTGCCCCCATATTATTTTTCAGAAAGTGGCTGTGCAAAGCGACTGCTTCGGTTGATGTCCTGTGGAAAGAAGAAATCTGAGGATACGGAAGAAATATTGAAGAAAGTAGTAGCTTCATCAGAAATTACTTATGACGAGATTCAGTGGCAGGCGGTAAAGACAGCGGTTTCCTCTAAGGTCATGGTGCTGACCGGTGGACCTGGAACCGGAAAGACTACAACAACTCTGGGCATTATTTCTGCATATAAGCAGGCTGGATGTCAGATCATTCTTGCTGCACCGACTGGAAGAGCAGCAAAGAGAATGTCAGAAGCAACTGGAATGGAAGCAAAAACGATTCACCGGTTATTGGAATATAAACCTCCGGAAGGCTATCAGAAAAATGAAGAACATCCGCTGGAAGGAGATGTGCTGATACTGGATGAATGTTCCATGATCGATATTATGCTGATGTATAATCTTTTAAAAACATTGCCGCAGCAGATGTCTCTGATTCTGGTAGGCGACATTGATTAGCTGCCAAGTGTCGGAGCGGGCAATGTTCTCAGAGATATCATTGATTCCGGATGTGTTCCTGTAGTTCGTCTGACCAGGATTTTCCGTCAGGCACAGGGAAGCCGGATCATCATGAATGCACACCGGATTAATAGAGGGGAAGGCATTGATATGAGAGGCGGGAAAGATGCCGACTTTTTCTTTGCTAGCAAAGAGAGTAATCAGGAAGTGGTGGATACTATCGTCCAATATTGTAAGACGAACCTGCCGAGATACTATCATGTAGATCCACTGCAGGATATTCAGGTGCTGACTCCGATGCAGAGAGGCGAATGTGGGGCAGTAAATCTGAACCAGGTGCTGCAGGAAGCCATGAATCCGTCAAAGATCTTTCTGCGGAGAGGCGGCACACAGTACCGGCTGAAGGATAAGGTGATGCAGATCCGGAATGATTACGATAAGGAAGTATTTAACGGAGATATTGGGACTATCACAAAAGTTGACGTGGAAGAACGGGAACTGACAGTTCTGTTTGATGAACGGGAAGTAGTCTATGATGTGACAGAGCTGGACGAACTGGCGCTTGCCTATGCAGTAACGATCCACAAATCCCAGGGAAGCGAATATCCAATCGTTGTCATGCCATTTACTATGAGTCATTTTGTCATGTTGCAGAGAAATCTCCTTTATACGGGTGTGACCAGGGCGAAAAAGATCCTGGTACTTGTCGGAGAGAAGAAAGCTGTGTATTATGCGATAAAAAATGAAACGACAACTGGCAGAAATACATGTCTGGCAAGACGTCTGCAGCCGGACAGCAAAGAAGCACAGGAAGTGAAGGCACAGCTTTTGAAAGAGGCAGTAGACGAGACAGTGAATGGGAACGGAAGTGACAGTAAGAAGATGATCGTCTATAAGGGCAGCATCCAGCCTTCTATGGTATGTGAGACACCGGCAGTTTATGAGGGAAATCTCTGGAAACGCCTGTCGCAGTCAAAGTTCAGAAGCAGTTTTTCCCTGAAGGCAAACGATCGGAGTTATGTATCAGAAAAGGGAATGGAGAAAGTACGTGAGCATGCCTGTGATTTTATCAGAAAGCGTCTTGCACCGGCAGAAATACCAAATGATGGAAAACAGACACCGATGAGAGGGCATCCGGTTTTTGTAGCCCAGCATGCCACAGCTACCTGTTGCAGGGGATGTCTGGAAAAATGGCATCGTATTCCGAAAGGACGGGAATTGACAGAAGCGGAGCAGGAATATATTGTAAATGTGATCATGGAATGGATCGGTCGGGAAATTCATTGAGAGAATGTCTCGGCTTTGGGGTCTGATTTCTATAGCCGTAATCCTTTAATATCTTTAATACGTGATAAGATTGTATTGCAGCTGCAGCTGATAACGCCGGGCAGTGTAGCAATAAGTGAAATTATGAAACCTGTGGAGGAATATGATAATGTCAAAAGATGAATATTTGATCACAGATGCGCCTCTTAAAGCGCTGACGGTTTTTGCAATGCCAATGATTTTGGGCAGCTTTTTTCAGCAAATATACAATATGGCTGACTCTATCATCGTCGGCCAATTTGTTGGTTCCTCCGCACTTGCAGCTGTCGGGGCCTGTGCAGCGCTGACCAATGTTTTCATTTGTGTGGCACTGGGGGCAGGTGTCGGTGCCGGTGTGCTGGTGAGCCGCTATTTCGGTGCCAGGGAGTATGGGAAAATGAAGACCATCGTGTCAACATCCTTGTTTAGCTTTTTAATTCTAAGTATAGTCCTTGGGGTTTTTGGATTTTGCTTTTCCCACTGGATGATGAGTGTGTTACAAACCCCTGGCGATATACTGGATGATGCAGTGTTATATCTGAGGGTCTATTTCGTGGGATTTCCGTTTCTGTTTATGTATAACATTCTTTCCAATATGTTTACTTCCATAGGCGAATCAAAAATCCCGCTGGGGCTCCTGATATTTTCGTCAATCTTAAATATTTTTATGGATCTCTGGATGGTGGCCGGACTTGGTCTCGGTGTGTTTGGTGCAGCCCTTGCGACTCTTATAGCACAGGGAATTTCTGCGGTGTTTTCACTTTTGCTTTTCCTTAGCCGGATGCGTCGATATAAAAGTCATTTTGACTGGTTTGACAGGCAGGAGTTACATTCCATGCTTCAAATTGCTGTACCTTCGGTTCTTCAGCAGTCTACAGTGTCCATCGGTATGATGATCGTACAGGCTGTTGTAAATCCCTTCGGTACACAGGCACTTGCGGGGTATGCGGCGACGATGCGGGTAGAGAATGTTTTTTCATTGATTTTTGTATCCATTGGCAATGCGGTTTCCCCATATGTTTCCCAGAATCTTGGCGCAAAGAAAATTGAACGGATCAAAAAAGGATATCACGCTGCACTGGTGTTAGATGTATGTTTTGCAGTTCTTGCTTTTATAGTCATTGAAACACTGCACACGCAGATTTCCTCGCTATTCCTTGGTAAAGATGGAACTGCCCTGGCCTATCAGGTATCCGAGGGCTATATGAGATGGCTTGGTTACTTTTTCATCTTTATGGGAATCAAAATGGCAACCGATGGGGTTCTTCGTGGTCTTGGGATCATGCGCCCGTTCCTCATTGCAAATATGGTGAACCTGGCGATCCGCCTGTCTGTTGCTTTGATCTGTGCACCGCGTTTTGGCATTGTATTTGTCTGGCTTGCTGTACCAGCTGGTTGGTTTGCGAACTTTTTAATATCCTATGTGGCTCTTCGGAGATCATGGCCGACTGATAGCAGCACGGAAGAAGGGGATTACAGTTTGTAATATCCTGGCATACAGCACAGAACGTGTGGCACGTACTGCGATCATGATGATATTAAATCTGAGTTCTGCAATGCGGGTACAGATGAAGATGCTGGCATGCGGAAATCATGACAATTTTACCAGAAATCTTCAGGTTCCGCTCAATGCTGTATCAGGTCTATAGTATCTGGCAGCAAAGTGATGATACAGCTTCCGGGTTTGCAGAGTGAAAAAATATAATTACAATCAATAAGTCAGTGCTTTGATATCTTCTTCCGATACAGCAGGAATAACATAAACAATAGAATTACTGGAAAAATAAGTCCGAATCCCATGCCGATCTTAATATTATTTCCAGCATTCTGAGTGATACGACCAACAATTCCAGGTCCAATGCTGCCACCTAAATCTCCTGCCATGGCAAGAAGAGAGAACATAGCCGTTCCACCTGTTGGAAAAGTTTTTGAGGAAATACTGATGGTTCCAGGCCACATGATTCCAACTGAAAATCCACATGCAATACAACCGATCAGTCCGATGATCGGGTTGGATGACAAAGCAGTAAGCAGATAACAGACAACGCATAATATGCCTGAACCACTCATAAACTTCATTAAATCTAACTGCTCTCCATATTTACCAAAAATTATACGGCTGATTCCCATTGTTACTGCAAACATGCAGGGACCTGTTAGATCTCCCAGAGCTTTTGATAATCCCAGTGCTGATTCTGCATAAGCAGATGCCCATTGAGCCATTGCAAGTTCAGAAGCTCCGGAACAGATCATCAGACATATTGCAACCCAGAAAAATGGCTTGGAAAACAGATCCTTAATTCCCATTCCAGAACCATTGTCAACCAGAGATTCAATGGGACAGGTCATGAAGTTATAAGTATTAATTGCAGGAATGATTGCCCATATTACGGCGAGCCACTTCCAACTGTCTATTCCAAATATCAGGAAAAATAAGCTGGAAATCAAAATTGTCCCAACAGCTCCCCAACAGTAAAACGAATGGAGCAGACTCATAGTTGCTTCTTTGTTTTCAAACGGACAGGCCTCGATAATAGGACTGCAAAGTACTTCTATTAAACCGCTTCCGATGGCATAAACAATAACACTACATATAATTCCAATAAAAGGATCAGGTAAAAAATCAGGTAAAAATGCCAGTCCAAGCAGACCCAATGCAGCAAATATTTCTGATGCAACAATGCACACACGATATCCGATATGATCTACGAATTTGGCACAGAACAGATCAACCAGAAGCTGTGTGAAAAAGAAGAAAGTGGATATCAGAGCAATGTTACCGAGAGAAATATGGTAGTCACTGTGAAATTTCAAAAAAAGAAGCGGTGCGAAGTTTGCCGCAATAGCCTGTGTGATAAATCCCATATAACAGGCTATTTTTGTCTTATGGTAGTTAGTTTTTTTTACAGCATTCATTTTTTATTTTCCTCTCCGAATGTTTTTAACAGTTTTATGTTCAATCTTCACATTCATCAATACTTCCACAAAAAAGTCTGTTCTGGGTGGTGCGGTTATTTCAATTTTGTCGCCCTCAATGTTGATCTCACTTTCATTCATCCATTTAAAAATCATAAGAATACCTCTTTTCTTTTTTACTTGATTATATAGCAAATATCAGATATATACAT
>ENA-OWYR01000469-OWYR01000469.1-human-gut-metagenome-genome-assembly--contig:-NODE-469-length-15175-cov-9.47606_pt1 | contig 15175 bp, 9 predicted proteins | sample MGYA00249753_ERZ652092 | MGnify/ENA primary metagenome ERZ652092 (study PRJEB26925, sample SAMN05827204) | human gut metagenome | biome: ENVO:2100002; feature: ENVO:00000062; material: ENVO:00002003... | reverse complement strand
GGCTCGGAGATGTGTATAAGAGACAGCAATTAGTAATAAAACAGCCAATAGCATCCGTTTTGTCATCGTTTTTTCCTCCCTTTCCGCCCCTTGGGCACATGCATGGCCCGCCTGTCTTTCCCCCGGCGCGGGGGCATCTCCTCCCGGCGCTCCGCCGGACGGGTGGGACGCGGGGCAAGCTGGCCGCCAGGCAGTACAAAATCGATCTGCCCGGTGGCGGGATCGGCGGCGGCGCACACCACCTCCAGGGGCATACCGAAGGTGTAGGCCGTCCCGCCCCCCTCCTCCGTCAGCGTGAGGCGGGTCTCGTCGTAGTGGTAGCCCCGGCCGGGCAAGGCCTCCACCCCCAGCAGGCCCTCCACCCCGCCGGGCAGCAGGACAAACAGGCCGAAGCGGGTGACGCCGGACACGGTGCCGGCAAAGGTCTCCCCTACATGGCCCGCCATGAATTCGGCCATGTAGCGCTTCTCAATCTCCCGCTCGGCGCTCTGGGCGGCCAGCTCCCGCTGGGAGGACTGCACCGCCGCCTTCTGGACCGCGGCGGCCAGCCGCCGCTCCGTCCCGCCGGACAGCCTTCCGTCCAGCAGGGCGGTGAGGATGCGGTGGACCATCAGATCGGGGTAGCGGCGAATGGGGGAGGTGAAGTGGCAGTAGTATTTGGCCGCCAGGCCGAAGTGGCCCAGGTTCTCCCCGTCATAACGGGCCTTCATCAGGGAGCGGAGCACCATCATGGACACCGCCGCCTCCTCTGGCTTCCCCTTCGCCGTGTCCAGCAGCTTCTGGAGGGAGGGGCCGTCGGCCTCCTTCAAATCGTAGCCCAGGGGGGCCAGCATGGCTCGCAGCGTCTCCGCCTTGTCCGTGGAGGGCTTCTCGTGAACCCGGTAGACGCAGGGCTTGTCCAGCCGGTTCAGATGCTCGGCCACGCACTCGTTGGCCGCCAGCATGAAGGACTCGATGAGCCCCTCGCTGAGCCCCGGCGTGCGGAGCACCACGTCCACCGGCGCGCCGCTCTCGTCGCACACCACATAGCTCTCCCGGGTGTCCAGCTCCAGGGCGCCCCGCCGCCTGCGGCGGCCCTCCAGCACCCGGGACAGGGCGGCCATGTCCTCCAGCATGGGGAGTATCCGGGCGTACCGCTCCGCCAGGGCGGGGTCGCTGTGGGCCAGCAGCGCGTTGCAGTCCTCATAGGTCATCCGCTCCGTGGTGCGGATGACGCTCTTGGCGATGGTGTGATCCACCACCTCCCCCTCCGGCATCAGGGTCATGACGCAGGACAGGGCCAGCCGGTCCACCCGGGGGTTGAGGGAGCAGATGCCGTTGGACAGCTCCCGGGGCAGCATGGGCACCACCTGGTCGGCAAAGTACACCGAGGTCCCCCGCTCCCAGGCCTCCAGATCCAGGGCGGAGCCGGGGCGCACGTAGTGGCTCACGTCGGCGATGTGCACCCCCAGCACCCAGCGGCCCAGGCCGTCCCGCTCCAGGCTCACCGCGTCGTCCAGATCCTTGGAGGAGGCCCCATCAATGGTGATCATCACCTTGTCCCGCAGGTCCAGCCGCCCGGCGACGGCGCTCTCCTCCACCGCCTGGGGGGCTGCCTTGGCCTCAAGCATCACGGCATCGGGGAATTCCCGGTCGATCTCGTACTGGTACAGCAGGGCGGCCACGGCGCTCGCCCGGTCCCCGGCGGGGCCGAACACCTCCCGCAGGGTGCCCATGGGCGGGTGCTTGGCGCTTCCGAAGCTGGTCATGGCCACGGCGGCCCGGTCCCCGGCCCGCACCCCCTTCCGCTTGGTGAGCACCTGGATGGGGCCGGGCAGCCGGTCACTGTCCGGCCGGAGCCACAGCCCCCGGTTGTGCCGGACCAGCACGCCGGTGACCGTCTTGTTGGCCCGCTCCACCACGGCGGTAATCCGGGCGGTGCGCCGCCGGCCCTCCTCCCCTCCCTCGTCCTCCGGCCGGGCCAGCACCCGGTCGCCGTGCCACGCGCCGCCCTCCGCCCGGGGCGGAATGAACCAGTCATCCTCCCGCCCCCCGCCGTCCTCCGGTACCAGAAAGCCGAAGCCCCGGCTGGTGGCCTGATAGATTCCGGCGAGCCCGCCGGCCTGCTTGTCCTGTTTCATATCATCGTTCCCTTCCTTCCACACTCCGGCCCTCCGGCCGGGATGCTCCGGGTGCCGCCGCCCACAGGCGCGGCGTCTGCTGCTATTGTACCATAATTTTGTCTCATCCGGCATCGAAAGATACAAAAACCGCCCTCCCGAACGGGAGGGCGGTTTTTTTGCTTCTTAGAGCAGGCACATGACAAAGGTAATTACCACAAAGCCGATGGCCACCCATTTGGTCAGCTTGGCCAGCTTGGCGTCCCAGGTCTTGGCCCGGTTCTTGGCCATAAAGGTATCCGCCACGCCGGCGATGGCGCCGGACAGGCCCGCGCTCTTTCCGGACTGGAGCAATACCACGGCGATCAGGAAAATCGCGGCCGCCACGTCCACAATGCTCAGAATCAACTGGGGGATACTCACGCTACATCGTCCTTTCGGCCCCGGATGGGGCATCATTCGTCCATACGCTATGGTCTATGGGCGCAGTTATCCCGCGCCGCTTTCAAACGTGGATTCTATCGTAGCACATTTCCCCGCCGATTTCAAGCATTTTTTCGCATTTCTCAGCCGCCCCGCACGATCCGGCGGCTGCCCCAGCAGGTGGCCAGGAAATAGCCGCCGTAGATGACCAGCAGCAGAACCGCCGCCACAGCGCTGGAGGCCGCCGCGTCCACCTTCCCGACCTCGGCGATCACCGCGTTGGCCGCCGTCATGCCCACGGCGGCGTGGACCAGCGCCAGGGCCAGGGGCAGGAAAAAGGAGAGGAATACCTGGATATCCACCGACCGGGCCCGCATCCGCTCCGGCGCGCCCAGCCGGGCCAGGAGCTGGTAGCGGGGGGCGTTGTCCGCCGCCTGGGTGAGCTGCTGAAGGGCCAGCACCGCCGCCGAGGCCAGCAGGAACACCACCCCCAGGTACAGGCCGATGAAGAGCACCAGCACCTTGGTGCCCATAACCTCCATCCAGGTCCCGATACGGGTGGTGCAGCCGTAGACGCCCAGGGTGTTCAGGGTAGACAGCGCCTCCTGAAACCGCGCCTCCGCCGCATATTTGTCCCCGGCATAGTCGGCCAGGAAATACCAGCCGTCGATGTGAGCTCCCTGGGCCGCGTCGTCCGGCTGAACGTCCAGGCCGTGGTGCGCCCGGAAGGCGTATGCCGCGTCCTGGCCCCAGCGGCCCGCGATGGCGTCGTGCATGGATTGGGTGATGGCCCGTTCTTCCCCGGTGCGATACACCGGAACGGCCAGCGAGAAGGCGCACTCTGCCTCCGGATCGAAGCCTCCCTCCGCCAGCAGGGCGGGGAGGTCCACCTCTCCCTCCTGCTCCGGGTAGAAGATCAGCTCCACGTCCTGGGGGGCCTGCTCGGCCGTCATCTGCTCCACCGTGTTGTTGAGCCCTACCGAGCTGGCGGTGATGCCAATGGCCAGCAGGAGCATGAGGCAGATCACCGTCATGGAGCGGTAGGTGGTGTTGATGCGGGCGTTGAACTGCCGCAGGACAAACATATTGAGGTTCCTGTAGTAGAGCCGCTTGCTGCTCTGGCATACCCGCAGAAGGAACCCGGACAGGGAGCGAAAGAAGAGCAGGGTGCCCAGGCTGCCCAGGCCGATCATCACCCAAAACAGCGCGTCCACCCGCAGCAGGCCCCGGGTGAGGAGCATGGCGTAGGCGACGGCCAGCAGCCCCGCCCCCGCCAGAAAGAGAACCACCGACACGCCCAGGCTCTGGGCCTTGAGCTCCTGGTTCACCCGCCGGGCCTGCATCAGGTCCAGGAGCCTGCACCGGGAGACGGCAAAGGCGTGGCAGAGCATTACCAGCAGGAAGATAAGGGAGAAGGCCAGGGCCGTTTTCCCCATGGCCGCCAGGGAGACGGAGAAAGTGAACTCCGTCATGGGCACGGCGAAGAGCCCGGCGGTGAAGGCGGACAGGCCCCAGGCCGCCAGCACCCCCAGCCCCAGTCCTGCCAGCAGGGCCAGCACCCCCATGCACAGGGTTTCCAGCAGGAGCAGGCGGGCCACCTGCCCCCGCTCCATGCCCAGCAGCAGGTAGGTGCCCAGCTCTCCCTTCCGGCGGCGAATCAGGAAGCCGGAGGCATAGAGGATCAGAAAGGCCAGCACCACCCACACAAAGACGGAGAGCATGCCGATGAGCTCCCGGATGGCCTGGGCCGTGGGAGCCTGGGGACCGCTGCCCAGGTATTGGAACACCGCCTGGGTTTCCAGGGAGTTGAACACATAGAACAGGCACACGCCGAAGGCGATGGTGAGAAACCACACTCCGTAGTCCTTCATGCTGCGCCCCACATTTTTGAAGGCCAGCTTAGAGAACATCGCTCTGATCACCTCCCAGGCGGGTCACCACGCCGATGATCTGCTGGAAAAACGCCCGGCGGCTCTGCCCGCCCCGCTCAAGCTGGGTGAGCACCGCACCGTCCTGCAAAAAGAGAATGCGGCGGCAGTAGCTTGCGGTGAAGGCGTCGTGGGTCACCATTAGGATGGTGGCCCGGCCTTCCCGGTTGAGGGCCTCAAACCGGTCCAGTAGCAGCTTGGCGGAGCGGGAGTCCAGGGCGCCGGTGGGCTCGTCGGCCAGCACCAGGGCGGGGTCTGTGATGATGGCCCGGGCCGCCGCCGTCCGCTGGCGCTGTCCGCCGGACATCTGGTAGGGGTATTTGTTCAGGCAGTCGGTGATGCCGAGCAGCTCCGCCGTCTCCTTGACCCGCCCCTCGATCTCCCCCGCCGGAGTCCCCCGGATGGTAAGGGCAAGAGCAATGTTCTCGAAGGCGGTGAGGGTGTCCAGCAGGTTGCAGTCCTGAAACACGAAGCCCAGCCGCTCCCGCCGGAACCGGGAGAGGGAGCGGCCCTTCAGCGCCGTCACATCCTGCCCCTCCACCCGGATATGCCCTGCTGTGGGGGTATCAATTGTGGCGATGCAGTTGAGCAGGGTGCTCTTTCCGCTTCCCGAGGCACCCATGATCCCCACAAACTCCCCCCGCTCCACGGAAAAGCTTACGTCGTCCACCGCGTGGGTGACGCTTCCCCGTCCGCCGTAGTCCCGGCGCAGATGCTCCACACTCAGAATTGGCTCCATGTTCAGACCTCCTTTGATTCTGAGAAAAGCTTATCAAAGGGATCTTAAAAAAAACTAAATCCCGCCTTACACTTTTGTGAAGCGACTCTGACGGTTTTCTTTCCAAAATTTTGTTCAGTGGCCCTTGATTTATTTTTTCCCTCCTCTATAATAGGAAGAGGATCATTTTAAACTGATAGGAGGACTCTTTCATGCTTATTGTCGACACCAAGAACGCCCCCGGCGCCATCGGCCCCTACTCCCAGGCCTGCGAGACCAACGGCCTTGTCATCACCTCCGGCCAGCTTCCGGTAAATCCTGCCGACGGCACCATGCCCGAGGGCATCGCCGCCCAGGCCGAGTGGAGCTGTAAGAACGTGGGCGCCATTCTGGAGGCCGCCGGTTCCGGCTTCGACAAGGTGGTCAAGACCACCTGCTTCCTGGCCGATATCGCCGACTTCGCCGCCTTCAACGAGGTGTACGCCAAGTACTTCACCTCCAAGCCCGCCCGCTCCTGCGTGGCGGTGAAGGATCTGCCCAAGGGCGCCCTGTGCGAGATTGAGGCCATTGCTGTCAAGTAAGCCCCGCCCTGCATCGAAGACGGATTTCCCAGGCGCTTTTGCGCCTGGGAAATCCGTTCTTTTTTTACCTGTCCGCAGCGGCTGCTTTAAGCATCTTTCACAAAAAACAGTCTGGTTTTTTTCCATTCCGCCAAAGAAATTCCACTTGCATTCAGCCAGCAAATGGGATATAGTTTGACTGTACTAAAAATACATTTGTACTTCAAAAAATTTTTGTGAGGCGATTGGAATGAGTCACCCCGACACCACCAGCAAGGATGCCGTTTTCCAATGGCGCGGCATCCCGCAGCCCGGACAGCTTCTCCCGTTGGGACTCCAGCACGTGGTCGCCGCCGTAGTCGGCGTCATTACCCCGGCCATCCTGGTTGCGGACACCTGCGGCCTGAGCAGCGCGGACAAGACCCTGATGATCCAGGTCTCTCTGATCCTGACCGCCCTGGCCACCCTGCTCCAGCTCTTTCCCATCTTCCACCGCATCGGCTCCGGCCTGCCCGTCATCATGGGCATCAGCTTCGCCTACATCCCCACGCTCCAGGCCATTGGCGGCGAATTCGGCCTGCCCACCATACTGGGCGCGGAGATCGTGGGAGGCATCGTTGCCATCGTCTTCGGGGTGCTGGTCAAGTGGATCCGCCCCCTGTTCCCTCCCCTGGTCACCGGCACGGTGATCTTCACCATCGGCCTGTCCCTCTATCCCACCGCTGTAAAGTACATGGCCGGCGGTGCAGGCTCAGAGTGGTTCGGCAGCGCCAAGAGCTGGGCGGTGGCCCTTATCACCCTGGCTGTGGTGGTCTTCCTCAACCACTTCACCAAGGGCATCACCAAGCTGGCCTCCATCCTCATCGGCATACTGGCAGGCTATGTCATTGCCTATTTCCTGGGCATCGTGGATCTGTCCGGGGTGGGCAGCGCGGCCTGGGTCGCCCTGCCCAGGCCCATGCCCTTTGACATCCAGTTCGTCCCCGCCGCCTGTGTGTCCCTGGGCATCGTCTACGTGGTCAATGCGGTACAGACCATCGGCGACCTCTCCTCCACCACCATGGGCGGCATGGACCGCATGCCCACCGACAAGGAGCTCTCCGGCGGCATTGTGGGCCAGGGCGTCATGAGCATCCTGGGCGCCTTCTTCGGCGGCCTGCCCGCCGCCACCTACAGCCAGAACGTGGGCATCGTCACCGTCAACCGGGTCATCAACCGGGCGGTCTTCGCCCTGGCGGCCCTCATTCTGCTGGTGGCCGGGCTGGTACCCAAGTTCGCCTCCCTGCTGACCACCATCCCCCAGTGCGTCATTGGCGGCGCCACCATCTCGGTGTTCGCCACCATCACCATGACCGGCATCCGTATGATCACCGAGGGGGGCTTCACCCCCCGCAAGAGCTCCGTGGTGGGCCTGTCGGTGGCTCTGGGCGTGGGGATCACCCAGGTGTCCGGCTGCCTGGCCGGCGAGGGCTTCCCCGCCTGGGTCAACACCGTGTTCGGCTCCTCCTCCGTGGTGGTGGCCGCCCTCATGGCCATCCTGCTCAACCTGATCCTGCCCAAGGAGCCCTCCGCGAACGGCTGATTGACAAACGCGCCCGGCTTCCAGAGGAAGCCGGGCACGGAATTTATTCCTTCGACTCGTCGATGTAGCTGTAGAGGGTGTACTTGGAGATGCCGAAGTACTTGCACACCTTGTCGCCGCTCTTGGTGATGAGAAAGGCCCCTGTCTCGTTGAGAAACTGGATCGCCTTCACCTTGTCCTCCTTGTGCATCAGCGCCACCGGCTTGCCCACCAGCTTGACGCTCTGCTCGATGAGCTCGTCCAGCAGGTCGGACACGTTGCGGGAGATGGCCTCCGGCTCCCGGGACTCCTTCTCCGTGGCGGTGAACTGGCGGAGCATGTTCTCCATGGCCAGCATGAGGGTGATGTCGTAGTTGATTCCGAAGATGCCGATGGGGGTCCCGTCGTCGTTGCGGATGTAGATGGTGGTGGACTTGAGGATCTTTCCGTCCTTCGTCTTGGTCAGGTAGCACAGGTGGTCCTGAAGCTTCTCCCGGTCGCCCCGCAGGGTCTCCAGCACCACGTGTGAAGGGCCGTCCCCCACCTTGCGGCCGGTGACCTGGCCGTTCTCAATGGCCACGATGGAGCTCTCCGGGTCGTTGGAATCCAGGTCGTGCACCACCACCTCGCAGTTGGGGCCGAACTGGCTGGCAATCCCCTTGGCAAGCTGAAATAAAAATTGCAGCGTGGACGCTTCTGGCATACTGTTTTCTCTCCTTTGCCGGCGCTTTTGTTGATATTATACCACTTCCAGGTATTTTTTCAACAAAAATTATAAAGCCTAAAAATTTTTTAGTTTTTCCAACAAACCCTCTTGCATCTTGGGCGCTTTTGTGCTAAAATTCAAATGTAAGGCCAATTAAACTGTATATACTATACAAACAATTTGAAGATTGGTTGTGGCTGCAACGGAGTGCTCTCGCGCACGGGCTGAATGGACATGGGATTCGGTTTCGGTGCTGGCGCACCGCCGTCACAGAGTCGAGTGTCCATTCATAGGGAATGGGCACTTTTTTGTTGGTTGAAATCCAAAGGAGGAATGACGCATGCTGCTGGTTGGAAACGGAAGACTGATTACCCGGGACGAGGCCTTCCCCTATGCGGAGGACGGCGCGGTGGCGCTGGACGGCGAAGTCATCAAGGAGGTGGGGGCCCTGTCTGAGCTGAGGGCCAAATACCCCAACGCCGAGTTTGTGGACGCCCGGGGGGGTGTCATCATGCCCGGCCTCATCAACGTCCACACCCACATCTACTCGGGCCTGGCCCGGGGCCTGGCCATCGGCGGGTTCAACCCCACCAACTTTCTGGAGGTGCTGGACGGCCAATGGTGGTACATCGACCGGCATCTGACCCTGGACGGCACCCGGGCCTGCGCCTACGCCACGGTGCTGGACTGCATCCGGGACGGCGTGACCACCATCTTCGACCACCACGCTTCTTTCTGCGAAATCCCCGGCTCCCTCTTCGCCATCAAGGATGTTTGTCAGGAGCTGGGCATCCGGGCCAACCTCTGCTATGAGGTCAGCGAGCGGGACGGCGCGGAGAAGTGCGGCCAGGCCATCCGCGAGAACGCCGACTTCGCCCGGTGGGCGAAGGAGCAGGACGACGACATGATCAAGGCCATGTTCGGCGGCCACGCCCTGTTCACCATCTCCGACAAGACCTTCGAGCAGATGGTCAAGGCCAACGACGGCATGACCGGCTTCCACATCCACGTAGCCGAGGGCATGAACGACGTGTACGACTCCCTCCGGAACTACGGCTGCCGCCCGGTGAACCGCCTGCTCTACAACGGCGTGCTGGGGGAGAAGACCATGCTGGGCCACTGCATCCACATCTCCCCCGCCGAGATGGACATTCTCAAGGAGACGGGCACCATGGTGTGCCACAACCCGGAGTCCAACATGGGCAACGCGGTGGGCTGCTCGCCGGTGCTCCAGCTGTTCCAGAAGGGCATCCTCATCGGCCTGGGCACCGACGCCTACACCCACGACATGCTGGAGAGCCTGAAGGTGCTCCTGCCCATGCAGCGGCACAACGCCTGCCTGCCCAACGTGGGCTGGCGGGAGGCCACCGGGATGCTCTTTGAAAACAACGCCAAAATCTGCGCCCGGTACTTCAAAAAGCCCCTGGGCGTGCTCAAGCCCGGCGCGGCCGCCGACGTGATCATCATGGATTACAAGCCCTTCACCCCCTTCTCCCACGAGAACGTGGACGGGCACATGCTCTTCGGCATGGAGGGCAAGAACTGCCGCACCACCATCATCAACGGCAAGGTGCTCTATAAGGATCGGGAGTTCGTGGGGATTGACGAGGACAAAATCAATGCTTTTTGCATGGAGCAGTCCAAGAAGCTGTGGGGCGAACTCAACCACAGAACTTATTAACAGTCCCGCATTGATTTTGTCCTCACCAAGCGTTTTGCCACCGGCAAAACCTTGATGTCCGGGGCGATTCACTCGCCCCGGGCAGATCAAATCGCTCGGGGCCCCCGCACGGCGGGGCAAAATCAATGCCTTCTGCATGGAGCAGTCCAAGAAGCTGTGGGGCGAACTCAACCACCGCACCGATTGACGGGAGCGCGGGCGGCCACAAGGGCCGCCCCTACCGTAAGCGCCGGACGTAGGGGCGGCCCTTGTGGCCGCCCGCCAGTCTGAACACATCTGAATCATATTTGGGAGGCCATCCGTTATGAGCGATATTATGAGACCCATGCCCTTTGCCCACCTGATGAACTGGATTTTGAGCGAGTACCGCGCCCAGGGCTCCGTGTTCGGCGTATCCAAGCTGGTGCACCACGCCGGCGGGAAGGCCCTGCCCATCTTTGAGGAGAAGATCGAGTCCCCCTACGGCCCCGCCGCCGGCCCCCACACCCAGCTGGCCCAGAACATCATCGCGGCCTACGCCGCGGGCAGCCGCTTCTTTGAGGTCAAGACCGTGCAGGTGATGGACGGCGAGGAGCTGTCCAAGTGCGTCAGCAAACCCTGCATCACCGCCGCGGACGAGTGCTACAACTGCGAGTGGTCCACCGAGCTGTACGTCCCCCAGGCCTTCGCCGAGTATGTCAAGGCGTGGTTCGCCTGCAAGCTGCTGGCGAAGGAGCTGGAGCTGGGCGATCCCGACGGCTTTGTGTTCAACATGAGTGTGGGCTACGACCTCAAGGGCATCCAGAGCCCCAAGGTGGACGCCTACATCGAGGGGATGAAGGACGCCTCCGGCACCGAGGTGTGGCGGGAGTGCATGGACTGGACTCTGGCCAATCTGGACCGGTTTGAGAAGGTGGACGAGGCCTATGTCCGGGGCATTACCCCCCACGTGTCCAACTCCATCACCGAGTCCACCCTCCACGGCTGCCCCCCCGACGAGATCGAGCGCATCGCCACCTACCTCATCACCGAAAAGAACCTGAACACCTACGTCAAGTGCAACCCCACCCTGCTGGGCTATGAGTTCGCCCGCAAGACCCTGGACGGCCTGGGCTTCGACTACATCCAGTTTGACGACCACCACTTCCGCGAGGATCTCCAGTGGGAGGACGCGGTGCCCATGTTCCACCGGCTGATGCAGCGCACCGGCGAGCGGGGCCTGGAGTTCGGCGTGAAGATCACCAACACCTTCCCCGTGGACGTGGCCGCCGGCGAGCTGCCCAGCGAGGAGATGTACATGTCCGGCCGCTCCCTCTACCCCCTGTCCCTGTCCCTGGCGGCCCGGCTGGCCAGGGAGTTCAAGGGCAAGCTGCGCATCTCCTATTCTGGCGGCGCGGACATTCACTCGGTGCGGGCCCTCTTTGACGCGGGCATCTGGCCCATCACCATGGCCACCACCGTCCTCAAGCCCGGCGGCTACCAGCGGTTCAGCCAGATCGGCCGGGCGCTGCTGGATATCTCCTACGCCCCCTGGGAGGGGGTGGACGCGGCCAGGGCGGCCGCCCTGGCGGAGGGCATCTCCGCCGACGGCCACTATCAAAAGCCCATGAAGCCCATCCCCAGCCGCAAGCTGGACAAAAAGGTGCCCCTCATCGACTGCTTCTCCGCCCCCTGCCGCTCCGGCTGCCCCATCGAGCAGGACATCCCCGCCTATCTGATGAAGGTAGGCGAGGGCAAGTACGAGGAGGCGCTGCGCATCATCACCCAGCGCAACGCCCTGCCCTTCATCACCGGCACCATCTGCTCCCACCGCTGCCAGGACAAGTGTATGCGCAACGCCTACGACGAGAGCGTCTACATCCGCGCCCAGAAGCTAAAGGCCGCCGAGGGCGGGTTTGAGGCCCTGCTGCCCAAGCTGCGCCCCGCCGCCCCCGCCGCGGGCCGGAGGGTGGCCGTGGTGGGCGGCGGCCCCGGCGGCATGTCCGCCGCCTACTTCCTGGGCCGCTCCGGCGTGGACGTCACCGTCTTCGAGCGCCGGGACGCCCTGGGCGGCATCGTGCGCCATGTCATCCCCGCGTTCCGCATCCCCGGCGAGGCCATCGACAACGACGTGCGCCTCATGGAGGCCATGGGGGTAAAGGCGGAGCTCAACACCGAGGTGAAGAACGTACAGGAGCTCTTCGCCCAGGGCTTCACCCATGTGATCCTGGCCACCGGCGCGTGGCAGAAGGGCAGCGCCGGGCTGGAGTACGGCGAGGAGCGCAACGTCATCGAGTTCCTGGAGGCCGCCAAGAAGGCCCCCGATACCCTGAACCTGGGCCGGCATGTGGTGGTCATCGGCGGCGGCAACACCGCCATGGACGCCGCCCGGGCCGCCAAGCGCCTTCCCGGCGTGGAGACCGTCTCCCTGGTGTACCGCAGAACCCGCCGCTATATGCCCGCCGACCAGGAGGAGCTGGAGCTGGCCCTGGCCGACGGCGTGGAGTTCCGGGAGCTGCTCGCCCCCGTGGGCGTCCGGGACGGCGTGCTCACCTGCAGGGTGATGGAGCTGGGCGCCCCCGACGCCACCGGCCGCCGCTCCCCCGTGGACACCGGCCGGACGGCGGAGGTGCCCGCCGACACGGTGATCACCGCCGTAGGCGAGAAGGTGGACACGGAGCTTTACACCGCCAACGGCCTTTCTGTGGATCAACGGGGCCGCGCCGTGGTCAACCCGGATACCCTGGAGTCCTCCGTCAAGCACGTCTTTGTGGTGGGCGACGGCCAGAAGGGCCCCGGCACCGTGGTGGAGGCCATCGCCGGCGCCGCCAAGGCGGCCCAGGCCATCCACCCCTTCGACGCGGACGCCTGGGTGGAGCAGAACGTGAACCCCGACTATCAGAAGCCCCTGGCCAAGCGGGGCGACGTGTGCACCGACTGCGCCTCCTGTGAGGACATCCGCTGCCTGGGCTGCGCCACCGTGTGCGAGACCTGCACCGAGGTGTGCCCCAACCGGGCCAATGTGGCAGTGTGGGTGCCCGGCATGCGCCAGCGCCAGATCATCCACGTGGACGGCATGTGCAACGAGTGCGGCAACTGCGCCACCTTCTGCCCCTATGACAGCCGCCCCTATCAGGACAAGTTCACCCTGTTCTGGCGCGCGGACGACTTCGAGAACAGCCGGAACGAGGGCTTCCTCCGCCTGGAGGACGGCAGAACCCGGGTGCGCCTGGGCGGCCAGGTGGCCGACTACGACGTGTACGACGCCGCCTGCGGTCTGTACGACCCCCTGCGCCGCCTGATCTGCGCGGTGTACGAGAACTACGCCTATCTGCTGGGATAATCCGGCGGCGGTGAGCCTCAGCCTTTCGCTGGGGCTTTCCGCACGCCCATGGAATCTGAATCAGGAAATGAGGAACCTGCCATGAGTGAGTGTTATTCCTTTGTGGTCAACGGCGTCCCCTGCTCCACGGAGGAGGAGAAGCCTCTGCTGCGCTACCTGCGGGACGAGCTGCGCCTGACCTCGGTGAAGGACGGGTGCAGCGAGGGCGCCTGCGGCACCTGCACCATCCTGGTGGACGGCAAGGCCGTCAAGGCCTGCGTCCTGTCCACCAAGCGGGCCGCAGGCAAGGAGATCGTGACGGTGGAGGGTCTCTCGGAGGCCGAGCGGGATGCCTTCGTCTACGCCTTCGGCGCGGTGGGCGCGGTCCAGTGCGGCTTCTGCATCCCCGGCATGGTAATCGCGGGCAAGGCCCTGCTGGATCAGAACCCCAACCCCACCGAGGCGGAGATCAAAAAGGCCATCCGGGGCAACGTGTGCCGCTGCACCGGCTACAAGAAAATCATCGAGGGCATCGCCCTGGCCGGGGCCATCCTCCGCGGGGAGGCGTCCGTCGATCCCGCCCTGGAGGAGGGGGAGGACTACGGCGTGGGGGCGCGGGCCTTCCGCACCGACGTGCGGGCCAAGGTGCTGGGCACCGGGGCGTACTGCGACGACCTGTACCTGGACGGCATGGCGCACGCCTCCGCCGTCCGCTCCCAGTACCCCCGGGCCAGGGTGCTGGACATCGACGCCTCCGCCGCCCTGGCCCTGCCCGGGGTGCTGGCCGTCCTCACCGCCGACGACGTGCCCCACAACAAGGTGGGCCATCTCCAGCAGGACTGGGACGTGATGATCGCCAAGGGGGACATCACCCGCTGCGTGGGGGACGCCATCTGCCTGGTGGTGGCGGAGAGCGAGGCCGTGCTCAAGCAGGCCAAGGAGCTGGTGAAGGTGGACTATGAGCCCCTGGAGCCGGTGCGCACCATCCAGGAGGCCAGGGCGGCGGACGCCCCCAGCCTCCACCCCAACGGCAACCTGTGCCAGCAGCGCCACGTCACCCGGGGCGACGCCAGGGCCGCCCTGGCCCAGTCCAAGTATGTCGTCACCCAGTCCTACCGCACCCCCTTCACCGAGCACGCCTTCCTGGAGCCGGAGTGCGCCGTGGCCTTCCCCTACAAGGACGGGGTGAAGGTCTATACCTCCGACCAGGGGGTGTACGACACCCGCAAGGAGATCTCCATCATGCTGGGGTGGGAGCCCGAGCGCATCGTGGTGGAGAACAAGCTGGTGGGGGGCGGCTTCGGCGGCAAGGAGGACGTGTCGGTGCAGCACCTGGCGGTGCTGGCCGCCCTCCGGGTGAACCGGCCCGTGAAGGCAAAGCTCACCCGGCAGGAGTCCATCAACTTCCACCCCAAGCGCCACTATATGGAGGGCACCTTCACCCTGGGCTGCGACGAGAACGGCATCTTCACCGGCCTGGACTGCGAGATCCACTTCGACACTGGGGCCTATGCCTCCCTGTGCGGGCCGGTGCTGGAGCGGGCCTGCACCCACTCGGTGGGCCCCTACTGCTACCAGAACACCGACATCCGCGGCTTCGGCTGGTACACCAACAACCCCCCTGCCGGCGCCTTCCGAGGCTTCGGCGTGTGCCAGAGTGAGTTCGCCCTGGAGTCCAACATCAACCTGCTGGCGGAAAAAGTGGGCATCTCCCCCTGGGAGATCCGCTTCCGCAACGCCATCGAGCCGGGGAAGGCCCTCCCCAACGGCCAGATTGCCGACTGCTCCACCGCCCTCAAGGAGACCCTGCTGGCGGTGAAGGACGTCTACGAGCAAAACGCGGATCACGCCGGCATCGCCTGCGCCATGAAGAACTCCGGCGTGGGCGTGGGCCTGCCCGACAAGGGCCGGTGCAGGCTGGCGGTGCGCAACGGGGTGGTGGAGCTGTACTCCGCGGCCTCCGACATCGGCCAGGGCTGCGCCACCGTGTTCCTCCAGATGCTGGCCGAGGCCACCGGCCTGCCCCTGGAAAAGCTCCGCAACATGGGGGCCAACTCGGAGGTGGCCCCCGACTCAGGCACCACCTCCGGTTCCCGCCAGACCCTGATCACAGGCGAGGCGGTGCGCATGGCCGCCGCCGAGCTCAGGGCCGATCTGGACGGGGCGGGCGGGGACTTGTCCGCCCTGGAGGGGCTGGAGTACAGCGCCGAGTTTTTCGA
>ENA-OWYR01000464-OWYR01000464.1-human-gut-metagenome-genome-assembly--contig:-NODE-464-length-15290-cov-6.63833_pt1 | contig 15290 bp, 18 predicted proteins | sample MGYA00249753_ERZ652092 | MGnify/ENA primary metagenome ERZ652092 (study PRJEB26925, sample SAMN05827204) | human gut metagenome | biome: ENVO:2100002; feature: ENVO:00000062; material: ENVO:00002003... | reverse complement strand
GAAAAGATAGGAATGAATGTAAGACCTGAATATAATCCTGAAGGTGGTAAAGAATTCCTGCATCCGGGAAGACAGGCAGAGATTGTTTATGATGGAACCGTAATCGGTTATATGGGCGAGGTTCATCCTGATGTTGCCGATACGTACGGAATTGGTGACAGACCTGTTGTTGCAGTGCTTGATTTGCCTGTTATCACACAGATGGCTTCATTTGACAGAAAATATAAAGGGATTGCAAAGTTCCCTGCCGTTACAAGAGATATAAGTATGGTTATGCCAAAGGATATGCTTGTAGGCAGTGTTGAAAAGATTATTGAAAAGCGCGGCGGTGCAATTCTTGAAAATTACAGCCTGTTTGATATTTATGAGGGTGAACAGATTAAGAAGGGCTTTAAGTCGGTTGCTTATACAATATCTTTCAGAGCAAAAGACAGAACACTTGAAGATAAGGATATACAGCCTGTTATGGAAAAAGTATTAGAGGACTTGTCTTTACTGGGAATTGAACTTAGAGCTTAATGTGAAAGGTTTTTTATATAATGGATTTACATGATTTTTATTATGATTTGCCGCAGGAGCTTATAGCGCAGGATCCGTTGTCTGACCGCTCAAGTTCAAGGCTTATGGTTCTTGATAAAATAAGCGGACAGATAGAGCATAAGGTGTTTAAGGATATAATCGATTACTTAAATCCGGGCGATTGTCTTGTTATAAATGATACTAAAGTTATTCCAGCCCGTCTTATAGGCGAAAAGGTTGATACAGGGGCAGCAGTAGAGGTGCTTCTTCTTACAAGAAAGAGCGATTGTGCCGATACATGGGAGGTTCTTGTAAAACCGGGCAAAAAGGCCAGAGTAGGGGCAAAAATAAGCTTTGGCGGCGGTAAGCTTATCGGCGAGGTTATAGATATAGTTGATGAGGGAAACAGAATAGTACGTTTTTCTTATGACGGTATATTTGAGGAGGTTCTTGACGAGCTTGGTCAGATGCCTCTGCCGCCGTATATAACGCATAAGCTTGAGGATAAGAACCGTTATCAGACAGTTTATGCTACGCATGAGGGTTCTGCGGCTGCACCGACAGCCGGACTTCATTTTACGCCGGAGCTGCTTCGTGCTATACAGGAAAAAGGTGTAGATATAGCGAGAGTTACTCTGCATGTGGGACTTGGTACCTTCAGACCCGTTAAGGTTGAAAATATATTAGAACATCATATGCATTCAGAATTTTATATGGTTGATGAGGAAGCTGCAGAAAAGATAAACAGGGCAAAGAAAAATGGCGGAAGAATTATAGCAGTCGGAACAACGAGTACAAGAACACTTGAATCGGTTGCTGCTGATGATGGTACAATAAAAGCCTGCAGCGGATGGACGCAGATTTTTATTTATCCTGGTTATAAGTTTAAAGCTATAGATTGCCTTATAACTAATTTTCATCTGCCTGAATCAACGTTGGTAATGCTTGTGTCAGCTCTTGCAGGCAGGGAAAATGTACTTAACGCATATGAGAAAGCAGTAGAAGAAAAGTATAGATTTTTCAGTTTCGGAGATGCGATGTTTATACATTAATTTGTATGTATTTTGAGTAGCACAGATGATCGCGGCTGCAAGTGCCGAAAGGCCGCAGGTGAGGAAAGTCCGGGCTTCATAGGGCAGGGTGCCAGATAACGTCTGGTGGAGGTGACTCCAAGGATAGTGCAACAGAAATAAACCGCCGGATTTGTCCGGTAAGGGTGGAAAGGCAGTGTAAGAGACTACCGCATGGCTGGTAACAGACATGGCTCTGTAAACCCCATCCGAAGCAAGACCAAACAAAAAGCTATACGGCTGCCCGTCGTGCTTTTAGGTAGGTCGCTTGAGTCTGCTGGTGACAGCAGAATTAGATAGATGATCATCATGCGCGTATGCGCAGACATAACCCGGCTTACAGTGCTGCTCAAAATTTTTTGACACTGTAATCTAATTAAACAAAAAATAAAATAAGCTGAGGAATTGAAAATAAATTCAATTCCCCAGCTTATTTTTACTGTATAGGAAAACGACACTTTTTTAGCGTGTATATTTTTCTTCGCAGTATTTGCAGCGATACACCTGCTTATCTTCATCTGTGAGGAGGAAGATGTGGTCAAGCTCCTGTTCAATAGAAGTAATACATCTTGGGTTTTTGCATCGGATAACATTCGTTATCTGTTTTGGAAGAGATAAATCCTTTTTCTCAATTATCACTCCGTCCTTTATTATGTTGACGGTGATATTGTGGTCGATAAAACCTAATACATCAAGGTCAACCAGGTCCAATCCGCCCTCTATTTTAATGATGTCCTTTTTTCCCATTTTGTTGCTTTTTGCATTTTTTATTATTGCAACACAGCAGTCAAGCTTATCTAAACCGAGATGCTTATAAATCATCATTGATTTTCCGGCTTCAATATGGTCAAGAACAAAACCGTTATTTAATTGTCCGACATTTAACATTATTATACCTCATTTCTTAAATATATTTTGTTCCGTAAATTTATTTATCAAGGTCAACTTCTTTATCAAGGCCGAGCAGGGTCATAATAAGTGCCATACGCACATATACGCCATACTGTGCCTGCTTAAAGTATGCTGCGCGTGGATCATCATCCACCTCTACAGATATTTCATTTACACGAGGCAGCGGGTGCAATATATACATATCTTTCTTGGCAAGCCCCATTTTTTCCTTATTTAGAATATAAAAATCTTTCATTCTTAAATATTCGTCTTCACTGAAAAATCTTTCCTTTTGGACTCTTGTCATATAAAGAATATCGAGCTGCGGCATTACATCTTCGAGCTTTTCTACTTCCTCAAATTCCACATTGTTGCCTTTTAAAACATCTTCTCTTATATAGTCCGGAACGCGCAGTTCTTTTGGAGAAATAAGAATGAATTTGATGTTATCATAACGGATAAGGGAATTGATGAGTGAATGGACTGTACGTCCGAATTTTAAGTCACCGCACAAGCCAATAGTGAAATTGTTAAGAGAACCTTTTAGTTCACGGATAGTCATAAGATCGGTGAGAGTCTGTGTAGGATGCTGATGACCGCCATCACCTGCGTTAATGACCGGTATTCCCGATTTTTCGGCAGCAACCATAGGTGCTCCTTCTTTAGGGTGGCGCATAGCACATATATCAGCATAGCATGATATTACGCGTATTGTATCAGAAACGCTTTCACCTTTTGCTGCAGAACTTGAATCAGCAGAAGAAAAACCTAAAACAGAACCGCCAAGATTTAACATAGCTGCTTCAAAGCTTAGTCTTGTTCTTGTACTTGGCTCATAAAATAGTGTCGCAAGCTTTTTGCCGTCACATACATGGCTGTATTTCTTTTGGTTTTGTGAAATGTCTCTTGCGAGATCCAGTAACTGCTCAAGCTCTTTTACACTAAAGTCGAGTGGATTTAGTAAATGTTTCATTCGGGTCCTCCTTAAAAATATTCTTTACATATTCTACTATTAATTGAAATAATTCTCAATTGTTATTTTTAAATAATTGTGTTAAAATAATGTAAACTTTGCAGTGTGTTAAGTTATAAAAGTTTTAGTAGGAGGACTTGTAATGTCAAAGATTATTCTAACAGGGGACAGGCCAACAGGTAAGCTTCATCTTGGTCATTATGTAGGTTCACTTAAAAGAAGAGTTGAATTACAAAATTCAGGTGAATTTGAAAAGATATTTATTATGATAGCGGATGCACAGGCATTGACAGACAATGCCGATAACCCTGAAAAGGTACGTCAGAATATTATAGAGGTTGCGTTAGATTATTTATCATGCGGAATTGACCCTGAAAAGTCAAATATATTTATACAGTCTCAGGTACCTCAGCTTACGGAATTAACATTTTATTATATGAATCTTGTTACGGTATCAAGACTGCAGAGAAATCCGACAGTAAAGTCAGAGATACAGATGCGTAATTTTGAGACAAGTATACCGGTTGGATTTTTTACTTATCCTATAAGCCAGGCAGCCGATATAACTGCATTTAAGGCTACGACAGTTCCGGTTGGTGAGGATCAGGAGCCGATGATAGAGCAGACAAGGGAGATAGTGCGTAAGTTTAATTCCACATACGCAGAGACTCTTATTGAACCTCAGATACTTCTGCCTGATAATAAGGCATGTTTAAGACTTCCTGGTACTGATGGCAAAGCTAAGATGAGCAAGTCATTAGGAAACTGCATTTATCTTTCGGATACACCTGAGGATGTAAAGAAAAAGGTAATGAGCATGTATACTGACCCTGAGCATATAAGAGTGGAGGATCCAGGCAAAATTGAGGGTAACTGTGTGTTTACATATCTTGATGCGTTTATTGAGCCTGAAGATTTTTCATTATTCCTTTCTGATTATAATAATATGGATGAATTAAAAGATCATTATAAGAGAGGCGGACTTGGAGATGTAAAGGTTAAGAAATTCTTAAACAATGTGCTTCAAAAGCAGCTTGAGCCTATAAGAGCCAGACGTCATGAATATGAAAAGGATATTCCTGAGGTTTATAATATTTTGCAGAAAGGTACTAAAGCGGCTTATGAGGTGGCACAACAGACACTTGAGGAAGTTAAATCTGCAATGAAAATTAATTATTTTGAGGATTCAGAGCTTATAAGAGTTCAGTCAGAGAAATATAATGGTTGAATAAAATAAAATATCCGGCGGCTTAATCATTGGTTATGTACCTGATTAAGCCGCCGGTTTATTGTTAGGGCCAAGCCCTGTTTACCAAAATTCCGTTTTTCGTTAAGAAAGCTTTTTAATTACCATATTGTTTGGTTTTGAAATTTTTAATTCAGGTCCGTTCATCACGATAAGACCTTTGTCAAAGTGAACGGTAAATATGGTGATCGAATTTCCGTCATTGTTCATTGACATAATATGCTTGTCATCAGGAAAAATGTTTATGTACTTAGGGTAATCGCCGCTTATAGGAAGCGAAGATTTACTGCTTAATGTACCTGTTTCTTTATTTACGTCATATATGGTTACTGTATTGTCACCGGCGTTTGAGCATAAAAGATTGTTGCCTGAATTTGAAAGGATAAGACTGGCAGCGGCACTGTTGCTTTTATGATTTTTTCTTACGGTGAAAATATTCTGAATAAGCTCAAAGCGGTTTTTTCCGTTATCCTTATCGTAAGAATATACATTGATATAATTCTTAAGTTCACATATAACGTAAGCGAAACGACCATCCTCGCTGAAAATCATCTGTCTTGGGGCAGATTCGAGCTGTGAGCGTATAATGTCATATAGCTTTATTTTGCCTGTTCTGTGGTTGAACTCATAAAGCTTAATCTGGTCAATTCCCAAGTCACAGACACAAAGAAGTTCTTCGTCAGGAGTAAAAACAGACCAGCTTACGTGAGGTCTGAAATTTCTGTCGGCAATGCTTCCTATTCCCTTGTGAAATACTTCGTCTGTAATGTGGTCGAGGCTTCCGTTTACAAGAGAAATAATTGTGATTTTTCCATCATGGTACCCCGATACTATTAAGAAATCATCATTTTTTGTAAGTGCAATATGGCATCCACGCATTCCATTGATGGATAATACATTAATAAGCTCAAGATCGCCATCTTTTAAAATATTATAGGCGGCAACGCCCTGATCGCATATAGAATAAAGATATTTTCCATTATGAGATATTGTAACGTATGAAGCATTGTCTATCTTTACTTCCTTTCGTTCTTTTATCCGTCCTGCTTCAACATCCATATCATAAATATGGATCCCTTTGCTCTTTTCATGGGTATAGCTGCCGACATATGCAACGTATTTATCACTCATAACACACCTCTGTCTGCTGAAAAAACAGCGTTTATATTATATCAAAAATCGTATTTATATAATGTCATTTTATAGCATAAGAAGTGGATTTTCAAGTAAGTAATGGCAATAATTATTATATACATTTTTGAGTGACATTTGTTAAGTTAACATCAACGATTATGGCATCCGGCCCTATGCCGCGAATACACTTGAACGGGATTATATATTCTATATCCCGGCCGAAAAGTCCGCACATTTTGCTTGGACCGGGTACAATAACCGAGTTAATGCAACCTGTGCATTGGTCAAAATCTACATCAGCTACATAACCTAAAATTTTACAGTCACAGCAGTTTATGACCTGTTTGTTTCTTAAATCACAGACACGCATATAAACTCCAGACTTGCCGATTGGCGTGCGATAGTTATATTATTATATTCAGTAAAATATAAGTGGTGCTTTTTTATAGATATTTTCGCATCTGCTTTAGTGCACATTTTTCAAGTCTGCTAACCTGGGCCTGGGAAATTCCCATTTCAGATGCTGTTTCCATTTGTGTTTTACATTCAAAATAACGCATTTTAATTATCTTTTTTTCGCGTTCGTTAAGTTGGTTTATGGCATCATTTATGGCAATATTTAAAACCCAGCTGTCCTCTTTTTCTTTTTTGTCGCTTATCTGGTCCATGACATAAAGTGTGTCTCCGCCGTCAGAGTAAACGGGTTCATATAAAGAAACAGGTGTCTGGATGGCATCCATTGCCATCACGATATCTTCCTTTGATACTCCTATTTCAGAAGCTATTTCAGATATTGTGGGCTCCTTCTGGCTTTCCCGGCTTAAACGTTCTTTTGCGTAAATTGCTTTGTATGCTGTATCTTTAAGAGAGCGGCTTACGCGTATTGAACTGTAGTCGCGCAGATAGCGCTTAATTTCTCCTGAAATCATTGGAACAGCGTAGGTTGAGAACTGAACACCCTGATTTATGTCAAAGTTATCAATAGCTTTGATCATTCCGATACAGCCTATCTGGAATAAATCGTCAATATTTTCATGGCTTTGTGTAAATCGCTGTACAACGCTTAATACAAGCCTTAAATTTCCCTTAATAAATGTATCTCTTGCATCTTTATCTCCGGCTTTTATCTGTTTTAATAATTCTTCTTTCTCTTTGGATTTAAGCAATGGAAGAGTGGAAGTGTTGACTCCACAAATCTCAACTTTATATCCGGCCACTTTTGTCCTCCTTTATCAATCTTAAAAAGTATTTTATAGTTTTATAATTGCCTTACAGAGAATATTTAATACTGTAAACAATATCCATTTTTTGTGGAGTTTTGATGTTGACCGCAAAATGATATTAAATTATAATTAATGTATATTTTTATGTTTGGAGGTATGCATTGTGAAGTGTCCGTTTTGTTCGAATGAGAATACGAAGGTAATTGATTCAAGACCTACTGATGACAGTTCAATAAGAAGAAGGCGTCAGTGTGAAATGTGCGGAAAAAGATTTACTACTTATGAAAAAATAGAGACAATGCCTATAATTGTTATAAAAAAGGATGATAACAGAGAGCCATATGACAGGGAAAAGTTAGTTGCAGGCATTGTGCGCTCATGTCATAAGAGGCCTGTTTCATTAAGTCAGATCAACAGCATGGTAGATGAAATCGAAACGCGTATATTTAACAGCGGAGAAAAAGAGATACCTACAACAACTATAGGAAAAATCGTTATGGATAAGCTGAAGGATCTGGATGAGGTAGCTTATGTGCGTTTTGCGTCAGTGTACAGGGAATTTAAGGATGTAAATACATTTATGGACGAGATTAAGAAAATTTTGAAATGACATGTGAAATGGTATATGATATGTAAAGATATTATGAATGGAGATACTGAAAGTGCTTAAAAGATTTTATCCTGATGAATATTATGAAAATGCATATATTATTGATTACAAGGGATTATACGTCAAAGGTTACAGAGGGATTATATTTGATGTTGACAATACTCTTGTAGAGCATGGGGCGCCGGTTAATGATAAGGCAAAGGATTTATTTGCAAAGCTCCATGAAATGGGATATGAGACATGTATTATTTCAAATAACAGTGAACAGAGAGTTGAGCCTCTTGCGAGACATGTTAATTCAAAATATGTCAGCAAAGCCGCAAAACCGTCGCCTAAGAATTATTTAAAGGCTATGGATATTATGGGAACTGATAAGGCTGACACATATTTTGTAGGAGACCAGATATTTACAGATGTCTGGGGTGCTAACAGGGCAGGTATAAAGAGCATTTTGGTAAAGCCTATTGATAAGCATGAGGAAATACAGATTGTGCTTAAAAGATATCTTGAGAGCATAGTGTTATTTTTTTATAAAAGATATATGAAACGGAGAAATTAAAATGGAACATATTAATTCAGCTACAAGACTTTGCGCACTTATAGGAAATCCTGTGGCACATTCAATATCACCTGTTATACACAATAACTTAAGCAGATTATGTGGTGTTAACCTTGCATATGTTACGCTTAAGGTAGAAGAGGGGGACGTTAAGGAAGCGGTTAAAGGAGCTTATGCGCTTAATATGCTGGGTATGAATGTCACGGTTCCCCATAAGCAGACGGTTATAGAAGCTCTTGCAGATATAGATCCGCTTGCAAAGGCAATAGGTGCGGTTAATACGCTTGTAAGAACCGATAAGGGATATAAGGGCTATAATACGGATATATTAGGTCTTAAAAGAGAATTAAATGAGTCAGGACTTGAGCTTAAGGGCAGGCCTGTGGTTATACTCGGTGCAGGAGGAGCAGCAAGAGCAATAGCTTTTCTTTGTGCAGATAGTGGTGCAAGTGAGGTTAATATTTTAAACAGGACAGTAGAAAAGGCTGAGGAAATTGCCAATGCAGTAAATAACAATCTGAATATTGATACTGTCAGAGCAATGAATATAAATGATTACGACAAAATTAAAGAAAGCGGATATCTTGTTATACAGACTACAAGTGTGGGGCTTCATCCTCATGATGATGATGCGGTAATTGCGGACATTGAATTTTATAAAAGAGCTTCAGCCGGTGTTGATATTATTTATAATCCTGCGGAGACAAAATTTATGAAGCTTATGAAAGAAGCTCGAAAAGTATCGTACAATGGTCTTAAGATGCTTTTGTATCAAGGAGTTGAAGCTTTTGAACTGTGGAATAATATAAGGGTTTCAGATGATGCAGTTAAGGAAGTTTACGAACATATGAAAAAGGAGCTTGGGATTGTTGAGTAATAATATTATACTAATCGGTTTTATGGGCTGCGGAAAAACTACATTTGGAAAGTGGATTGCCAAAAACAAAAAAATGAAGTTTGTGGATACAGATGAGATTATTGAAAAAAATGAGCAATGCACAATTAATGAGATTTTTAAGAATCGCGGAGAAGAAGTCTTTAGAAATATGGAGACAGAAGTGATTAAAAAATTGCTTGATACTGCTGAAAATTCAGTTATTTCAGCAGGTGGCGGACTTCCGGTAAAGCATATAAACAGAGGACTTTTAAAGGAGCTTGGAACGGTGGTTTATCTTAGGACACCTAAGGAAGAGCTTGTTAAGCGATTGCTTAATGATACATCAAGACCGCTGCTTAAAGGCGGTAATATAGAACAAAAAATAGATACGCTTATGAGTTTAAGAAAAGACATATATGAGGAGACTGCGGATATTATTATTGATACAACGGACCGCGAGTTTGACAAAATGTATGAGCTAATAAGGCAGAGGGAGAGCAGTAAATAATAATGAAAAAATTTTTGATAATTAACGGACCGAATATTAATTTTGTCGGTATACGTGAAAAGGGAATTTACGGAACAGCAAATTATGATACTCTTGTTGATATGATTAAAGAAAAAGCACAACAACTGGGGGTCTCAGCGGAGGTTTTTCAGAGTAATCATGAGGGAGCAATTATAGATAAAATACAGCAGGCTTATTTTGATAAAGTTGACGGAATAGTTATTAATCCGGGAGCATTTACACATTACAGCTATGCGGTAAGAGATGCACTTGCATCAGTTGAGGCAATACCAAAGATAGAAGTGCATATTTCAAATGTTCATACAAGGGAGGAGTTTAGACATAATTCAGTCACGGTTCCTGTTTGTAATGGTCAGGTGGTCGGACTTGGACTTAAGGGATATTTGTACGCTATGCAGGCCCTTTATGATATGTGCAGCGGGCAATAATATTTGTGAAATTTACTTTTGGGTTCAAGGGTAGAATTTAAGTTTATAAAAAACAGTTGCCAAATCAAGGGTTTTATTATAAACTTATATAAGTTATTGATATAATAGGAGGTATACCAAAGAATGGTAAGCGCAGGAGATTTTAAAAACGGTCTTACAGTTCAGATGGACAACGGTATTTGGCAGATTGTTGAATTTCAGCATGTTAAGCCTGGTAAGGGTGCCGCTTTCGTTAGAACTAAGATGAAAAATATTGTGAGTGGCGGTGTAGTAGAAAAGACTTTCAGACCTACAGAGAAGCTTGAACTTGCTCACATTGATAGAAAAGAATTCCAGTATTTATATTCAGATGGAGATCTTTACAATTTCATGGATACAGAGACATTCGAGCAGATTGCATTGTCAGCTGAGGATGTTGGCGATTCACTTAAGTTCGTAAAGGAAAATGAGATGGTCAAGCTTTGCTCACATGCAGGCAAGGTATTTGCTATTGAACCACCTCTTTTTGTTGAACTTCTTATAACAGAATCAGAGCCGGGTGTTAAGGGTGACACAGCAACAGGTGCTACAAAACCTGCTAAGTTAGAGACAGGTGCCCAGGTAATGGTTCCATTGTTTGTTAACGAGGGAGATACAATTAAAATTGATACACGTACAGGTGAATATCTTTCAAGAGTGTAATTTAAGCTTTTGGAGAATAATTCCGATTGTATGTATATTATATAGGATATTTAATTATATCTTATCGGCCGGAGAGTGTATGTCATATTGGCATGCACTCTTTTTTTACTTTATAGGAAATTGCGTCAAAGACGCATTCTGATAACAAGTTTGCGAAGCAAATCTTGCAAGCGTCGTGAGCGACGCTTTTTTATACAACAAAAACGCACTTCCCATGTCGGTTTTATATTATATGTCCGGGATTTAGGGGGACACATTAATATTATCTGACACAGGGAGTGCGTTTTAAAATGCCATGTAAAAAAGTGACGTTATATTTATGTTATATTAAGACACTTTTTTTAAACTCTGCCATTTGCTGTTTAATCGAAAGATTTTGTAACATACGTAAATATAGCCTGTAATAGCCATTAAAGCAGATTTCATTTTATTAAGCATACTTTAGATTTTCCTCACAAGATTATTTATGCTGGAAAGATGCGCATACAGTTTCACATGAAGAAGATGCACAAACACCTGAAATACTGATGTGGTCGGCACTGCACACTTTATCTTCATTAAAGACGCAGTTAGTTGCATCACAGGCTACACTTAAGATTGTTTTAGGTGATTCATTTAAGTTCTGTGGAGACTCACGGTCTAACTCATAAAAGCTTTCGCAGCATGTGTCGTCACATCTGCATGCATTTTCACCCTGAACCTGAATTGAATTTAAGCAGCAGCAGTTATCCTTATTGTGAGTACAAGAGTTTACGTTACATCCTAAAGTTGTCATTTTGATACCTCCGTTTTAGATTTTTATAATAACCTTTTGACACTGTAATCAAAAAAGCATGCCTAAAGTTTAATAAACTTTAGACATGCATAGTGTTGCCATAATATCATAAAAATATGACATTAGTTATAAAAAATTGTATTATTTAATTATATAATTTGAACGATAGTTTATTTTCCGCACCGCTGTAATATCTGAATATTACCTTTGCAAGAATTTTATCGCGGGAAACATAAGTGTTGGTCCACATTCTTGAATCAAAAGAGCCATTTCGGTTGTCGCCCATCATAAAATAGCAGTCTTCGGGAACTATATAAGTACGGGAAGCGATATTTCCAGTCATCGGCTCATATAAGTAAGGTTCGTCGATAGCTTCACCATTGACATATACTATATTATTTTCAATCTGTATAACGTCTCCTGGAACACCTATGATACGTTTAACGTAGTTTTCTTTTTCATTATCGGGATATTTAAAAATAACTATATCACCGCGTTTTGGATCACTGAAAAGGTATGACAGACGAAAACCTATCAGCCTGTCACCTTCCATTATAGTGCTTATCATAGAGCCGGTGGGAACCTGTGCATTCATAATGACAAAGTGACTGAAAAGAAATGCAATAATACAGGCTGATAAAAATATTTTTATATTGCTGATTAGCTCAGCTTTTAATGAGCTTTTTTCAGATTGTTTGACTTCCTGCTCTTTATCGTAATCTTCGTCATATTCAAAATAAATGTCATCGGAATCATTATTGTCATCTGTCAAAAATTCTATACCGTCATCTTCTTCGTCTTCTAAATTCAAATCATGTATATCATATAGGTTATTGTAGTTAGTCGTATCTTTAGTTGAATTATCATTATTGTTGACTGACATAAAAAACCTCATTTCGTTTATTTATTAAAAAGAGACTCTAAACAGTTTAGAGCCTCTTTTATAATACGATAATTGTAATTATTTAGCAAGTAATTCCATGATTTTATTGCTTCTTGCAATAAAGTCTGTCATCTGTTCAGGTGTGAGTGGTGCATGGCTTAATAATGCAAGATCATATAGCTGGGCACAGATAAGAGGTGTATTTTCACCGTCAGGGTTATCTAAAATGTATTGTACAAGGTTATTGTTTGCATTAAGTACAAGAGTAGTACCTTTGCCTGCAAACATTGAAGGATCCATTCCGTACATATTGTACATTTTCATCATATCCTGCATTCTGCGGTCCTGTTCAGACATGGTTATCATAGAAGATATTGCAGGATTTTTAAGCTTTGCAACTTCAATCTGAAGCTGGTCATTATTTAAAGCTTTTTTGAAAGTTTCTGTGAGTTTTTCAGATAAATCCTTTAACTCGTCCTCAGGAATATCTTCCTTGAAGCTGCTGCTTAGTTCAGCGTCAATTCTTGCAAATTTGATATTTTCATTCTTTGCTTCCAAATGAGTTATGAAAGGCTGGTCAATGTTATGTGTAAGAAGTACAGCGTCAAGTCCTTCCTCCTTAAACATATTAATGTACTGGCTTTGTTCAGTCTCATCAGTTACATAAAATACTGTATTTTCATGTTTTTCCTTACCTGCTTCAAGATATTCCTTAAGTGTAAGGTATTTACCGTCAAGATTTTTAAATATGATATAGTCATTCATTTTTTCGGCAAATTTTTCATCCTTTAAGCAGCCGAATTTGATGAATGGGTTGATATCATCCCAGTATTTTTCGTAATTTTCTTTATCTGTCTTGCACATGCCTGAGAGCTTGTCACCGACTTTTTTAGTGATATACTCAGAAATCTTTTTAACAAATCCGTCATTTTGTAAAGCACTTCTTGATACGTTAAGAGGAAGATCAGGACAGTCAATTACGCCTTTAAGCAAAAGAAGAAATTCAGGTATTACTTCTTTTATATTATCAGCGACAAACACCTGATTGTTATATAACTTGATTGTACCCTCGATAGATTCGTATTCCGTATTTATTTTAGGGAAATACAATATGCCTTTTAAGTTAAACGGATAGTCCATATTAAGGTGAATCCAGAATAAAGGCTCTTTAAAGTCGTGGAATACTTTGCGGTAAAAATCCTTGTATTCATCTTCGCTGCATTCATTAGGGTGCTTTGTCCACAATGGATGTATGTCATTTAAAGGAGCCGGTTCATCAGCCTTTTTTTCAGTATCATTATTATCTTCATTGTCTGTTGTGTTATCAGTGTTTTCAGCTTCTGTAGTGACGTTATCATTCTTATTTGCATCATTATCTTTATCTGAGCTGTTATTATCAGCCTTAGGGGCATCCTCGTTAGTTAAATAAATTTCAACAGGCATGAAAGAGCAGTATTTTGAAATGACTTCTCTTGCTTTGTATTCATTTGCAAATTCATAACTGTTTTCGTTAAGATAAAGAGTAATTTCTGTTCCCGGTGTTGCTTTTGAGCTTTCCTGCATGTCATACTCAGTACCGCCGTTGCATGACCAGAAAACAGGAGCAGAACCTTCTTTGTAAGATAAAGTATCTATTGTAACTTTATCGGCAACCATGAATGCTGAATAAAAGCCTAAACCAAAATGACCTATTATCTGGTCTTCGTTTGTCTTATCCTTGTATTTTTCAAGGAATGCTTCGGCACCTGAGAAGGCAATCTGGTTAATATATTCGTTAACCTCATCCTTAGTCATACCAATACCATTATCAATGATTTTGACAGTTTTCTTTTCAGGACTTACAAGAACCTCGATTTTGTATTTTATATCATCAGGAGCTTCATATTCGCCGATTAAATCAAGTTTCTTTAACTTAGTTATTGCATCACATGCGTTAGAAATTAATTCTCTGTAGAAGATGTCATGGTCGGAATACATCCATTTTTTTATTATAGGAAAAATATTCTGACTGTTGATTGATAGATTACCATGTTCATTTATCATAATTACTTACCTCGCTTAAAAATATCTTTTGAATGTAATGTAATACAGTAAAATTAATAAGTCAAGAGAAAATTAGCACTCATAAATAATGAGTGCTAACAAAAAGCGTCTTAAAGCCTACAAATACTTGATTTTCGTTAAATATTAAAAATAAATAAACTTATACAAACAGTTACATTTCTTCAAAATCTATAGAATTATCGGATAAAAATAATTTTACATATTTGTCAAATGAGTGTTCAAGCGTTTTATCCATTGTAAATACGCTGAGTGATGTGCCTGTTATGATAGTAAGACCGTCATCACAGTATTTTATGTTAAGGAAAAGTCCTTTTATGTCTGCAGGCTCAAAATTAAGAGAAGATATATCAATAATATTTAACATATCTTGCTTTGACAAAAGAAATATCACTTTCAAATTAGTAGGAACTTTGTTTCCCTTAATAATATTAAAGCAGAATGGTTTTATCTGCGACCATTTTGAGTAGGTTTCGTCGTCAAGACAGGCGCGTTCTTCATCCGTATAAAACGATTTATTAATGGTACCGTCTATGGTAAAGGTGTTGGAGGTTGATACCAGAGCTTCGGAGAGTAAAAAATTATCAAAAGTATTTTTTATAAGCAGATGGGACATGAATGTCTTTATATCTTTTATTTTTAATGAAATCATGTAATTGCAGCCTTTCTTTACAGATAAATTTTAAATATACGATTGCGGGAGTGCAAGGCACGAAACAATCTGTGTAATAATAATTGGGGCGTGTTGACACCATAATTATTATTATAATACGTATTATATAAAAATACAACTAAAACTAAAAAATAGAAAGTTAAGATATCTTTTTTACG
>ENA-OWYR01000436-OWYR01000436.1-human-gut-metagenome-genome-assembly--contig:-NODE-436-length-16224-cov-5.63306_pt1 | contig 16224 bp, 16 predicted proteins | sample MGYA00249753_ERZ652092 | MGnify/ENA primary metagenome ERZ652092 (study PRJEB26925, sample SAMN05827204) | human gut metagenome | biome: ENVO:2100002; feature: ENVO:00000062; material: ENVO:00002003... | reverse complement strand
GACGTCGAGTCTCGTGGGCTCGGAGATGTGTATAAGAGACAGACCGAGGGTAAATGCTATCGTTATGGTTCCGTCTGCATGCCGGCAACAAAGTATGCTCCTTGGCATACAACGGATGATAAATCGGATGGTTCTTTGGCAGCAGTACAGACCAGCGTACATGATATGATTACGAAGTATAAGATCATGGACCTGTTCCAGTTCTTCACTCTTTATGCGACCGATAGTAAATATCGTAAGTACAAGGTCATCGCGCGCTATCAGCAGTACGAAGGCGCAAACATGATCATCGAGCGTGTGCGTGCGGGATATCCGAAAAAGGGTCTTATCTGGCACTTCCAGGGTTCCGGTAAATCATATCTTATGGAGTTTGCTGCAGTGAAACTCCGCATGCTTCCGGACCTTAAGAATCCTACTGTTATCATTGTCGATGACCGTTTGGATTTGGAGTCGCAGATTACAGCGCAGTTCCACTCTTCTGACGTCGGAAACCTTGAATCGGCATCTACCCGTGACCAGCTTATGACAATGCTCCGTCAGGATATTCGTAAGATTATTATCACGACTATCTTCCGCTTCCAGGAGGTTACCGGTGAGCTTAGTCCGCGTGACAATATCATCGTAATGGTCGATGAGTGCCATAGAACACAGGAAGGCGATCTCGGTATCAAGATGAGAACGGCCCTTCCGAATGCATTCTTCTTCGGTATGACAGGAACGCCTATCAACCGTCTGGACAAGAATACGTTCGCTACATTCGGTGCAACTGAGGACCGCAGTGGATACATGAGCAAGTATTCCTTCTCAGATTCTATCCGCGACCATGCGACATTGCCGCTTAACTTTGAACCGGTGCCGATTGACCTTCGTGTAGACAGAGATACGATGGACCGCGAGTTTGATATCCTGACACGTGACCTTCCGGATTCCGATAAGGCTGAGCTTTCCAAGCGCGTTAATATGCAGGCCATCATGTACAATGAGAAACGTATTCATAAGGTCTGCGCACATATTGCAAAGCACTTCACCGAGAAGATCCGTCCGAACGGATATAAGGCTCAGGTGGTTGTTTATGACCGTCCTTGTTGCTTGAAGTACAAAGCCGAACTGGACAAGCTTCTCGGAGAAGAATGCTCAACAATCGTCATGGATACCAACGACGACAAAGCCGATGAGTACAAGAAGTATCGCCGTTCGAAGGATGAAGAAGCTAAGGTGCTCGACCGCTTTAGAGACCCTAACGATCCGCTTGAGATTGTCATTGTAACAGCTAAACTGCTGACCGGTTTCGACGCTCCTATCCTTCAGGTTATGTATTTGGATAAGCCGATGAAGGATCATACCTTGCTGCAAGCGATCTGCCGTACAAATCGTACCTTCGATGAGGGTAAGACACATGGTTTGATCGTCGACTATATCGGAATTTTCGATAATGTCGCTAAGGCTCTGGACTTCGACGAAGGCAGCATGAAGAAGGTCATTACAAACATAGAGGAAGTTAAGAAGCAGATCCCGGCATTACTTAGAAAGTGCCTCAGCTACTTCATGGGTGTTGACCGTACCGTAGATGGCTGGGAAGGCTTAATGGCTGCGCAGGAATGCCTGCCTACAAATGCCGAGAAGGATAAGTTTGCAGCAGATTATCAAGTGCTGAACCGTGCATGGAATGCGGTATCACCGGACCCGATGCTTTCACCTATCCAGGCCGATTATGTATGGTTGACTAAGGTATTTGAATCAGTGAAGCCTACCAACGGTGGCGGCGGACTTATCTGGGCAGCTCTCGGACCTAAGACGATGGAAATTGTAAACTCCAATATGGATGTCGGCGAGGTTCATGAGAACGAGGAGATTCTTTCCCTCGATGCAGAGCTCATTGATGCATTCATTGAGAAGCATAAGGGTGCAAAGAATGCAGCGAAGAAGGTCGAGATTGATCTGGTCGCCCGTATCCATAAGCATTCGGATGATCCGAAGTTCATGCGCTTGGGCGACAAACTGGAGAAGCTTCGTGAACAGCACGAGCAGGGCCTTATCAACAGCATTGAATTCCTGAAGATGCTGCTTGAGCTCGCAAGAGAAGCAGCGCAGGCTGAGAAGGAAGTTGTGCCGGAGGAAGAAGTTGATAAGGGCAAGGCGGCTCTTACGGAACTCTTCAATGGTGTGAAGAATACCAATACTCCTGTGATCGTTGAGCGCATCGTTACAGACATCGACGACATCGTAAAGATTGTCCGCTTCGATGGATGGCAGAACACGACCGGTGGCCGCCAGGAAGTCAAGAAGGCCCTTCGCAGTGTAGTATGGGTTAAATACAAAATCAAGGATAAGGAAGTATTCGATAAGGCATACAGCTATATTGAACAGTACTATTAAGGAGAATTTCATGAGAACAGAAATGATTTATTCATCAGAAGAGAGCCATCCCGGTTATGGTGCCGGGGATGGCGACACTGAAAGATACGAATACAAGTGTCCCTGCGGCAAGGGAAAAATAGTTGAAGAACACGACAATATCCCAGGATTTCGCGAGCACGATGTCTGGCTTCAATGTGAGGAGTGTTCAAAGAAATATAAATTAGACACTTCGAAAGGTGTTCGTTGTTGGGAGCTTGTTGAGATTTAATTAAGGGGGATACACTTGGCATATAAGGATTTTAAGAGTTACGTACAAGATAAGTACTGTGACTTACTTACTACGGCGATAAAAGAATATGTTGATAATCATCATGACGGATTAGGATTTCATGGTTTTAGTGTGCTGTCTTTGCTGAGGCAAAAAATCGAGAACGTAGAAGTGAAATCTCTTATATGCCATGAAGCGGGGATTGGTGATTTACTCAGAATAGAAGCCAGGACAGCGGCAGATATTGTTGAAATGAGTCTTGGAACTAAGGAAATAGAAGCTGGTAGAAAAACAAGATGGTTTATTGTGCATTTTACCGCTGAGCTTAATCAGGGGCTCCACGACGTAAAGGTTCAAAAGACAGAAGAGAATTATTTCGGTGGTTTTGATCTGGAAGGCGCGTTAGATGCTTATTTGGTCCCGTATATACGTACTTCCGATCTTGAAGATTTGGCGGATGCATTTTTTGAGAAATATTGCGATGATGCGATTTTTGATAGATGGGTATTTCCGTATTCTCACGTCATGAGAAAAATGCATATTCAGGCTGTTGAGTCAACACTTCCAGATAATGTTTTTGGTCGTACATATTTTAAGTCAACGAAAATAAAGTACTGGTACAAGTTTTGGCCGACACACCCTGAGGCAGAAGTAGAAGAAGAAGTACCTGCCGGGACAATTGTAATAAACAAAGAACATTTTTTCTTGGGAAATTACGGAAGTGCAATTAACACAATAGCTCATGAGTTAGTGCATTGGGAATTTCACCGCAGGTTCTTTGAAATATTAGCGCTACTTGATGAGAATGCAAACCAGCTTTCCTGTGAAGTGACGCCTGAAATCCCGAATGAAGAAATGACCGGTGTAGAAAAAGCTATATGGTGGGCTGAGTGGCAGGCAAATAATCTGGCGCCAAGAATAGTAATGCCGAGACAACTTTTTCTTGAGGTGCTTGCTCAGTGTTACGATGATAATTTTACTCCAGTTTTTTATAGGGGACAGTATCTTGAGGAGGCATTAGAAAAGACTGCCGAGATGTTTGGTGTTTCAAGATATGAGGCCAAGGTACGAGCTATTCAGTTGGGAATAATGGAAGCGGAAGGAACCTTTCTTTATTCCGAGCGTTTTTATGTTTATCCGATATCATTTCACAGGTGGTCGCTTAGTAAGAACCAGACCTTTGCCATTGACAGAAAGAGCTATGAAAAGCTGCTTAAAACAAATACAGAATTTGCCGATCTAATCCATCAAGGGTTGTTCATTTATGCCGAGTGCTTTGTTGTAATAGATGACCCGCTATATGTTAAAGAATCCGACACTCCTCATATGGAGGGAGAAATTGTACTCACTGATTATGCGAGAGAAAATGCAGACGAATGCTGCATGATCTTCGAAAGAGAGTACAAAAACGACGGTAAATATGATTACGAATATTATGGGCAGTGTTATTTGTCGAAGGAACTAACCGAAGATCTGTTAGTAGAGACAAAACCAACAACAGACCTTGCAGAACAAAATGCCACACAAAGAGCTAATGCAGCAAAGAAACTTAAAGAAGAAGGCCAGAGCTTGATGGCTATTATGAGAAGTCTGCCAAGCTCTTTCTCCGGAACCTTTGATAGCCATATGAAGCGTGTAAAGAAGGAAGATGGTAAGAAGATGACGAATCTTGAAATGTCCATTAGGACAGGCCTATCTGAGGACTATATTGCATCGTTAAGAAAGGATGAAAGTATAAATGTTTCCTTGCAAACAGTGTCAGCTTTATGTATCGGTCTTCAATTGCCTCCATGTTTTAGCAAGGACATGTTGAGTAAATCGAGAAATAGTTTTCCATATACTGATGATGGTTATTTCCAGCAAAGAATACTGGAAGAGATGTATATGGAACCTTTATCAAGCATAAATGAGGTATTAATCGAATCAGGCATAAGACCCTGGGGAAAAAATTAAAAAAAGTTTTCTGAAAACCCGCACTCGTAGTTCGGGAAATATTGTGTGAAACATCAAGGCTTTGCGGCTTTGCAGTGAATAACTGTAGCTGCAAAGCCTTTTTTATGCTCAAAAACCCGAACCCTCACTCCAGATAAGAAAAATTAAAAGTCATTAAACTGTCCTTAAACGGTGAGAGTTGCTGCACCGTTAGAACATTAATCTCAATTGTCCGAGATGGCCATTAGGACGATGGGACGCATAGCAAGCTTAGGTCGTTGTGGTAAAGACAACGATTGAAGCGAAGATGCACCCAACGTTAATTTCCTGCGCCTATTTTCGGATTTCGGGAGCCTGTGGCCATCTTCGCTACAGGCTCTACTTGTGTCCCACCGTACCTGGTCTCGGGCGGAAAGGACACAAGAATGAAATTAAAGATCCGTTACGAGAACGAGATGCAGATTCTTGAGTTAGATTCTGCGGCAACCGAGGAACTTTGGGTGTCACTCTCCCTTGAGGGTGAAGGGCTCACACAGGAAGAAAAGGAGAAGATGATTCAGGATACCTGGGGAGAACATTTCAACAGGCCAGATTACAACTGTTGGCACAAGTTCGACCGCCACCGTGGTCGCAGTATAGCACAGTCCGCCAATAACGATGGTGAGGAGGATATTGATACCTCCGAGCCTTTAATGGAAGAAGTAGCTGATGACCGTATCTTCCGTAGGGACGAGCTTGAACGTGAGAAACGTGAGTCCTACGAAATGATTTGTCAGTGGGTTCGTGAGATCCTGGGTAAGAAATCAGAGTGGGCCGACGCCTTTATTGCAGTCCGCCTGGATGGAGAGCCGATTCGTGAGTACGCTTCTCGTATTGGTGCCAACGAGAATAACATCACCCAGAAGTTGAAGCGTGCCGAGAAGAAACTTAGGGAAAATTACAAGAACTGTCAGATTTAATTACCTGCCGAGGCTACCCGATAGAGGGTGACCTCGGCAAATCTTATAAGGGAGGTAATTTGATATGACGAGTGATATCAAAAACCAAGGCCGGGAATATCGTCCGCTTGTATATGTCTGTAGCGTGTATTCTGGCGATATAACCACTAACACAGAAAGGGTCAAGAAATACTGCCGCTTCGCACTGGAGCAGGGGCAGATCCCGCTGGCACCGCACCTTATGTTTCCGCTTTTCATGAATGACGACGATTCGGTCGAACGTGAGCTTGCAATGTTCATGGACGTGATCCTTCTTGGGAAATGCGACGAACTTTGGGTGTTTGGAGACCGTATTTCAGAAGGTATGGCTGTTGAGATAGAAATTGCAAAGAAGCGCAGACAGCCGATCCGTTATTTTAGCAGCAACTTGGAGGAGGTGTCTGAGCATGAGTGAGATTAAAGCAATCCAAACGGAATATAAAGGATATCTCTTTCGATCCAGACTGGAAGCGAGGTGGGCCGTGTTCTTTGATGCCTGCGGTGTGGACTGGGAGTATGAGCCTGAAGGTTATGACTTGGGTAATGGACTTTACTATCTGCCGGATTTCCTGCTCCACGGTGTAACTGTAAATCATGGGTGTTTTGAGAAGAACTGCGATATCTACGTTGAAGTAAAGGGACAGATGAACGATGTCGATGCGGAAAAGATAAAGCGTTTCTATGCAGCAGGATATTCAGAGAATAACGGATGGGGTGTTTCGCAGACAGCAGTTTTGGTAGTTGGAAATATTCCCGCTGGTGATAGTATGGACGAGATATTGGATTGCCTGCAGACCGCAGCCTACCGTGACCATCATAACTGGCCAAACTTTTATAACTTCGGGACGGTCGATGGCGATTATTTTGGGGCATATCCCGGTGTAGACAAACATGGTGTTTTTAATCTGTTCGGCGATGACTACAACTATCTTTGGAGTATGAATGCTACAGCAACGGAACACGCCTATCGCTTAGCAAGGCAGGCAAGGTTTGAACATGGTGAGACTCCCAGGGTAAGGAGGTTCAGATAATGCGGGATTTAACGATAGCCTACGGGAATAACCATCGGGCAAAGAAATGGGTCAATAAGACCACGAAATATACAGATTTAAAAGAGCGTCTCAAAGTCACGATTCGCACAACAGAGTCGGCTGAAGAATACGCAAAAATGAGTAAAGCCCAGAGGGATGCTGCCAAAGACCACGGTGGTTTCGTTGGCGGTGTCCTGGCCGGCGGTCGCAGAAAGGTAGATACGGTTGAGTCACGTTCTATGATTGTGCTGGACGGGGATCGTATCAATACGGCATTTCTTGATAACTATGAAAGAAATGCTCCCTATACATCTTTCCTTTATACAACGCACAGTCATACAGCAGATAACCCCAGGGTGAGGCTTATTTTTCCGCTTACCAGGGATATCACGGCAGAGGAGTTCGTGGCAGTGTCCCGATACCTGGCGCAAATGCTTGGTATCGACTATTTTGATGAATGCTCCTATCAGCCCAATCAGCTGATGTACTGGCCGTCCTCTCCTCAGAACGGCGTATTTGTATATAAGGAAGTGGAGAAGGACTGGCTCGATCCGGACGATATCCTGTCGGCGCACCCGGAGTGGACGGACCCAACAAGACTGCCAACATCCTCCCGTGAAAGCAAAGCCAACCAGATTTCACAGCAGAAGGTCCAGGACCCGCTTGAAAAGGAAGGTACAGTCGGGCTCTTCAACAGGGTCTTCTTCCCTGTTTCAAAAGCCTTGGATAATTTTCTTTCGGATGTCTATGAGCCAACTGACAACGAGAACCGCTATCACCTGATTGAGTCGAGCAGTATGGCGGGCGTGGAGATCAAGGATGATAAGTTTGTGTATTCCCACCACGCGAAAGACCCGGCGTATCTCAAACTCTGCAATGCATTTGATATCGTCCGTATCCATAAATTCAGCGACATGGATGACAAGGCGTCTTTTCAGGCAATGTGCGATTTTGCCATGCAGGTGGATGATGTTAGGCTCCTTGCAGCGAATGAGCGCCTTGCCGGAGCTGAGGCAGATTTTACTGCCATCGGGGATGATGACTGGAAGAAGCGCCTCAAGTTCCAGCCGAGGACGAGTATTCTGGAAAACAGCGTCTATAACTTGAATCTCATTCTTGCCAATGATCCTGATTTCCAGAACTTTGCCTATAACGAGATGGCGAACCGCATCCAGGTCACGGGTCCGCTCCCTTGGGAGCGACCGGAGGGCAACTTGTTTTGGCGTGATGCCGACACAGCGCAGCTTAAATCCGTGATCGATATCCGCTATCTGCCGTTCTCAAGCAGGAACCACGATGTGGCGTTCACCAAGACGGCGGATGACAGGCATTTCCATCCCGTTCGCGATTACCTTGACAGCCTTCCTGCATGGGACGGCATTGAGCGGGTGGAGGATCTGTTTATCCGGTATCTGAAGGCGGATGATACTGAATATGTCCGAACGGTCACACGGAAGACCTTTGCTGCTGCGGTAGCACGTGTCTATGTTCCCGGCACGAAGTTTGACTGCGTTCCCGTGCTGGACGGCGACCAAGGCATCGGAAAAAGCACCATCGTAAAGGATCTGGTCACGCCGGATTATTACTCCGAAACGCTGTCCCTTACCGACATGGACGACAAATCCGGCGCAGAGAAGCTGCAGGGTTTCTGGGTAGTGGAGATTGGGGAGCTTGCCGGGATGAAGAAGGCAGATATTGAGAAGGTCAAGGCATTCCTGTCCACTTCGGATGACAAATATCGTCCCTCTTATGGCAAGGTGGTGGAATCGCATCCGAGGCAGTGTATCATTATCGCTACGGTCAACGGTGAGAGAGGGTATCTGCGTGACATCACGGGCAATCGCCGCTTTTGGATCATCAAGGTGCATCAGAAAAAGCAGAAAAAGACATGGGATTTCGACGAACAGTTCCGGCAGCAGTTCTGGGCGGAGGCAAAGGAGATCTGGAAGTCCGGCGAAAAGCTGTATCTGGAGGGGGACATTCTCGAAGAAGCAGAAGAAGCGCAGCGCGGGGCTATGGAGGCGGACGAGCGCGTCGGCATGATCGAGGAATACTTAAATACCGATCTGCCGGACGACTGGATGGAAATGGATCTTTTTGCCCGCAGGAACTTCCTCACAGGTACGGAGTTTGGCAGACCGGAGCATGACGGGAAGACCATCCGTACCGAGGTTAGCAATGCGGAGATATGGTGCGAGTGCTTCGGAAAGAGTCTGCAGGAGCTGAAGCCTTCCGACAGCTATGGGATTGCGGCGATGATGGCGCAGATTCCCGGCTGGGAGCGGACTACTGTGATCCGGCGTCAGCCCATATACGGCAGGCAGCGGCTTTACCAGAAAATCATGTAAGCGAGACACACACAACACAACTGTTTTCCTTATATTCAAAACGCTTTTTATAAGGGTCAGTAATGAAAACATGTGAGCGCGCACCCGCGATAGTAAATATAAGGGAGCAGTTGTGATTTTGTGTTCCTGTGTCGCATGGAGGCAAATATGAATGAAAAACAGATTGAAAGAAAACTTGTGGAGGCAGTAAGGTGTGCAGGCGGACTTGCGCCGAAGTTCGTAAGTCCCGGTTTTGATGGCGTGCCGGACCGCCTGATTCTCTTCCCTTCCGGGCGCGTGGCGTTTGCGGAATTGAAGAGTCCCGGCAAAAGGATGCGTCCCCTGCAGGTCAAGAGGAAGAAGCAGTTGGAGCGTCTTGGTTTCCGGGTTTACTGCATAGACGGGACGGAACAGATTGGAGGTGTCATTGATGAGATACGAAGCACATGATTATCAGAAATATGCCACCGATTTTATCCTGACACATCCGATAGCGGCGGTATTTCTGGAGATGGGGCTTGGTAAGAGCGTGATTACACTGACGGCGCTGTTTGACATCATCCTGGATCAGTTCCTTATCCGAAAAGTGCTGGTAATCGCCCCGCTACGAGTGGCGAGGGATACCTGGCCTTTGGAAATAAGGAAATGGGACCACCTGTCGGGGCTGACCTATTCCGTGGTGGTCGGAAATGAGTCAGAGCGGAGGACGGCACTGATGCGGACAGCGGATATTTACATCATCAACCGGGAAAACGTGGACTGGCTGATCACAAAAAGCGGCATTCCCTTTGACTTTGACATGGTGGTGATTGATGAGTTGTCATCCTTCAAATCCCATCAGGCAAAAAGGTTCAAGAGCCTCTTAAAAGCCAGACCGTCCGTAAAGAGGATCGTAGGACTTACAGGAACACCGAGCAGCAATGGGCTGATGGATTTATGGGCGGAGTTTCGGCTCCTTGACCTGGGACAACGGCTCGGAAGATACATCTCCCATTACCGAGCAGCCTATTTTATGCCAGACAAGCGGAACGCCGAGGTCATCTTCAGTTACAAGCCTCTGCCGGGTGCGGAGGATGCAATCTACCAGAGGATATCCGACGTCACCATTTCCATGAAGTCCTGCGATTACCTGAAACTGCCGGAATGCGTGACCAACGAAGTGCCGATCATCATGAATGATAAGGAAATGGCGGTGTATGACCGGTTCCGGGAAGACATGGTGACAAAGATCAAGGATAAGGAGATAGATGCCGCCAACGCAGCAGTGCTTTCCGGCAAACTCCTGCAGATGGCAAACGGTGCGGTCTATGACGAGGAGAAAGTCAGCTGCCATATACACGACCGCAAGCTGGACGCCCTGGAAGACCTAATCGAAGGCGCAAACGGTAAACCCGTGCTGATCGCCTACTGGTATCAGCATGATGCCGAGCGTATCAGGGCAAGATTCCCAGTTAGGGAGATCAAAACATCCCAGGATATCGAAGATTGGAATGCGGGAAAGATTTCTGCAGCAATCATCCATCCGGCATCGGCGGGGCACGGTCTGAACTTGCAGGCAGGCGGTTCCACGCTTATATGGTTCGGGCTTACATGGAGCCTGGAACTGTATCAGCAGACGAACGCAAGGCTCCACCGGCAGGGACAGAAGGACACGGTCATAATCCACCATATCATCGCAAAAGGCACGATTGACGAGGATGTCATGAAGGCGCTACGGAAGAAAGAGAAGACCCAGGATGCACTAATCAATGCGGTCAGGGCTAACCTGGAGGTGGGGCGATGACCGTTCCTTATGAAAATCTCGCCCAAGCGGTGATCCTGCAGGCAGTGAAAGACTACCGCACGGCGAGGAAGGAACTGAAATATCACCCGAAGAACAAAGACACGAAGCTCATGATAGAGGATTGTGAGAGGTTCTTTCGTTCCGACTGGTTCGGAGTGTTGACATCAGTCGATGGACAGATGCTCCTAATAAAATTACAGGAGGAAAAACTATCATGACAGCAAGGGAATATTTACGGCAGGCATACCGCCTGGATCAAAAAATAAGCAGTGATCTGGAGGAGGTGGCATCGCTTCGAGAAATGGCCATAAGCGTATCCTCCCCACAGCTGGCTGAGCGGGTACAGACTTCAGGAAATACAGATGCGCCGTTTGTGCGGGCATTGGAAAAGATTATGAATCTTGAGGAACGGATTAATAAGGAAATTGATCTTTTGATGGAGCTTAAGAAAGAGATTCGGACGGTCATTACGACGGTTGAGGATACAGATGAGCGCATGGTTCTTAAATACCGTTATGTTCATAACTATACCTGGGAGCAGATTGGTAATGTGCTTCATGCCGATGCGAGAACGGTACGCAGATGGCATGGGAAGGCTCTGCAACATGTGATTTTACCTGATAATTCCATTACGATATGAAATGCGCCCGAAATGTCCAGGTTTGTCCTAAGACGTCCATGTGTACATTATGATATAGTAAAATCAGCAAAGATAAGATGATGTGAGCCTCATGGGAGTAATTCCACGGGGCTTTTCTCATGCCTGGAAAGCGAGGTGATTTGTATGCCGAGGAGACCGCGGCGCGGGTGCGCTTACAGCGGCTGCCCAAGGCTGGCTGTCGAGGGCGGTCAGTACTGCGAGGAGCATCAAAAGCTTACCGTGCAGCAGTACAATAAATACACACGCAGTCCCGACACGAACAAGAAGTACGGCCGGGCCTGGAAGAGAACCCGCGACCGCTATGCTGCGGCGCATCCCCTGTGTGAGCGGTGCCTTAAGGAAGGACGGCTGACTCCCGTGGAGGAGGTACACCATATCCTCCCCATTTCTCAAGGCGGCGATCATCATGAGAGCAACCTCATGTCACTGTGCCAGTCCTGCCACACCAAAATGCATCTTGAGATTGGAGACAGGCAGATCCGCAGATGACTCGGAGGGGCGGGTCAAATCTCTGCATAAGGGTTCTCCGGGGAACGGCGTGGGGTCACGCGTATAAAAACCGGAAATCAAACAGGGGATTGCCCTGTTTTCAATTTCCGCATTTCATAGGCTTTTTGAGGTGCTGCGGCGTTTGATTTCCGCAGCATTTTTTCGAACGAAATCAAAGAAACGGGGTGAGAACAGTGGCAAAAGACGGCAGTAACCGCGGCGGTGCAAGGCCGGGGGCGGGGCGCAAGCCCAAGGCGCTCATGGAGAAGATCAGCGAGGGAAAAAAGGCAGCGGTTATGATGGAGCCGGCCGAGCTGGAGGGCGTGGATGTGCCGCCCGTGAAGGACTTCCTCAAGTCCCCGCAGAAAAGTGGGCGGGAGCTGGTGGCGGAGGAAGTGTACAACGAAACGTATGCCTGGCTGAAGGCGAGGGGCTGTGAGAAGCTGGTCACCGTGCAGATGGTGGAGCAGTACGCTATGAGCGTGTCCCGGTGGATTCAGTGCGAGGAGATTGTTTCGTCTACTGGATTTTTGGCAAAGCACCCGACAACGGGAGCTGCCATCGCTTCCCCTTACGTTTCCATGAGCCAATCCTACATGAAACAGACCAATTACTGCTGGATGCAGATATACCAGATTGTGAAGGAGAACTGCTCGGTGGAGTTTTCGGGGAACACGCCGCAGGATGATGTGATGGAGCGACTGCTCCGTGCGAGGAAAGGAATGTAGGATTATTTGAAAATAATTTTTCTGTAAAAACCTTGATAATTATCCTGCAGGTGATATAATGTAATGATTTAGCAGTTTAATGCTGAATGGGAGGCTTGGGAATAAATGAAAAAATACGAAGGAGAGTAAAGTTATGCAACACGATTTTCATTTTATTTCTAAGAAAGACCCTAAAATAAAGAAAGCCTATAATGACATCCTGAATATCCTCAAGGAAGTCCAGGACTTGGTAAGAAAGAAGTTTACATTCAGGTTTGATGTGGTGGGCAGTTATAAACGGAATATGATAACCTATGATGCAAAATCAAATGTGGGGTATGACTTCGATTTTAATATTGAGGTTAATGATGGAAACGACAGGTATAAGCCAAAACAGCTAAAGAATATGCTTCAAAATGCAATAGATGCCGTTTGTGTGAAATACGGATATGATCATCCAGAGGATTCAACACGCGTTTTGACAATCAAGATGAAGAATAGGAAAAAATCTTGCATTCTCCATAGCTGTGATTTCGCAATCGTAAACAACTACATTGACGATGACGGGTACGAAGGCCAGGAATATATTCATAATGATAAGCACGGGAACTATACATGGTGTGAGCAGCCGGAAGGATATTATATGCTGCCGGATAAAATTGACTGGATTAAGGAGAATGACTTATGGGATGTTATGTTAAAGTTATATATTGAGAAGAAAAATAGAAATAATGATCCGAATGTGCATTCAAGGACTATCTTCGCTGTAACTGTTCACGAGATATGTCAGAAATTCGGGTTTTATGAAGAAGAGAATTAAATAAATGTGGCAATTAAAATAATGCCGTCCAGCAGAAATGTTGGGCGGTTTTTCTATGCGATTTTTGGAGGTGGAAATGAAGACCACGACTGATATGCAGCTTGTAGCCGTTGAAAAATTGGTGCCATATGTGAATAACGCACGGACTCATTCGCCAGAACAACTCACGAAGCTACGCTCATCCCTGCGGGAGTTTGGATTTGTGAATCCGGTCATCATCGACCGGGATTTCAATGTCATTGCGGGGCATGGCAGGATTATGGCGGCGAAGGAGGAAGGGATCACGGAAGTCCCGTGTGTGTTTGTGGACTATCTGACGGAGGCGCAGAAGAAAGCCTACATCCTTGCGGACAACCGCATGGCACTGGACGCGGGATGGGATGAAGAGCTGCTCCGCATTGAAATTGAAAGTCTGCAGGGTGCGGATTTTGATGTATCCCTTACAGGGTTCGGTGAAGATGAAATTGCAAATCTCTTTGCCGGAGACAGTGAGAAAGATGTGAAAGACGATGACTTCGACCTTTCCGCAGCGTTGGAGAAAGCGGCGTTCGTGGAGCGGGGTGATATCTGGACGGTGGGCAGGCACAGGCTGATGTGCGGCGATGCTACCAGTGCGGAGGATGTGGCGGCGCTCATGGACGGGAAGAAGGCAAACCTCATCGTGACGGATCCGCCCTATGGCGTCTCCTTCAAGAGTTCCGGCGGGCTGACTATCCAGAATGACAGTATGAAGGGGGATGAATTCTACACATTTCTGTACAATTCGTTTGCTTGTATGGTGGAGCATCTGGAGAGTGGCGGCGCAGCATATGTGTTCCATGCGGACACGGAGGGGCTTAATTTCCGTAAGGCATTTGTGGACGCTGGATTCCACCTCGCCGGGGTGTGCATCTGGGTTAAGAATTCTTTGGTGCTTGGACGTTCAGATTACCAGTGGCAGCATGAGCCTGTGCTGTACGGCTTCCTGAAGAACGGCAAACATTCATGGTATTCCGACCGGAAAGAGACTACCGTCTGGAATTATGATAAGCCAAAGCGGAACAAGAACCACCCGACCTCCAAACCGCTGGATCTGCTTGCCTATCCCATCTGCAATTCCTCACAGGAGAACGCTATTGTGCTGGATACTTTTGGCGGGAGCGGCTCCACGATGATGGCGTGTGAGCAGACGAATCGTATCTGTTGCATGATGGAGTTGGATGAGAAGTACGCATCTGTCATCCTGCGGAGATATGTGGAGGATACCGGGGATTCAGAAAATGTGTACGTGGTACGGGATGGGGAGAAGCTCTCATATTCTGAGCTGGTGAAAGTGGTGGAGGTATAATAGGTATTCCACGTAAGATGTAAGGCAATGGAATTACGCTTATGAATGCTTATTTCGCGTTTGCAGGTATTGTGTATTACTCCCAATTCATGGACTTTTTATTGTGGCATTTTTCATGCGTTTTCCCTTGCTATTTCCACGGTTTAGAGTGATTAATGTAGTACCACAAAAAAAGGAGGGCAAACAGCATGGAAAAAAGGTATAACGTGACAGGGGAACGCAGGAAAGAGATGGTAAAGGTCATTTCCGGGATCGTCGGGATGAAGGCGGTCTACATGAGGATGCCGACCTGCGCATACGCCATCAGCAATTTTACGGTCAGCAGGGAAGGGACGCTGGCCTGGGATGAACGCAGCAGTGAGGAACTGGTGGAAAAGGTCCTGGCAGGGCTGGCGCAGGCAGGTTTCACAGCAGAGCCGGAAGAGACCACAGAGGAGCAGGCGGAGACACAGGAAACCGCAGAGCCGGAGGATTCCGCAGAAGCAGACGCAGAGGGAACGGCAGAACCGGAAGAAGCCGCAGGACCGCAGGAGGGCATCGGGCTTACGGTGTCGCTGCCGAGGGAGTCCTTCACGGACGCCGCCCTGGAGAACCTGCGGAAGCTGGTGGATGCCAAGGCCGCCCTGATCAAAAAGGCTTTGGCGGTGGAGAGCCTTCCGGTGGAGGCGGATGAGGAGAAGGTCTCCTTCCCCTGGTTCGCTGACGGGCAGGATGGCGATGCGGCGAAGGCATACATGCATTTCATCACCGCCCTCTGCGACATGGCGCGGAAGCAGAAGCGCGTCACGGCGAAGGGGCGGTCGGCGGACAATGAGAAATACGCCTTCCGGTGCTTCCTGCTCCGGCTCGGCTTCATCGGGGAGGAGTACAAGGGCGAGCGGAAGGTCCTGCTGAAGAACCTTTCCGGCAACGGCAGCTTCAAGAGCGGGGCGAGGAAGGGGGCAGCAGACGATGGTGTTTCCGAGTAGGGAGATTGTAGAACGCGTCCGCAGGAAATACCCTGCGGGGACGCGGGTGGCTTTGGTCAGGATGGAAGACTGCCAGGCCCCGCCAGCCGGGACGGAGGGCGTGGTGGAAGGTGTGGACGACACGGCTTCTTTGATGGTCCGCTGGAACAACGGTTCGCGCCTCCATGTGGTCTACGGCGAGGACGAAGTCCGCAAAATATAGTGGGAGGAATCCATAAACTACACAAAATACGGCATCAAACCTTGTGTACTTTATGCCCGTAATTGACTTGCTATTATCCCCTTTTAGAGCGAATATGTGTACTACCGAAAGGGAAAACACACAAAACGGAGGTAAAAGGGATGAACGAAAAAATGGCAGGGCAGATAGCAGAAGCAAAGAAACAGACCATTGGGGTGGAGATAGAGATGAACGGCATCACGAGGAGCAGGGCGGCAAAAGTAGCAGCGGAGTTTTTCGGGACCGGGCGGTACAAGGACACGGCGGCACGGAACGGCTACTGCACCTGGAGCGCCTGGGACTCGGACGGCAGGGAATGGAAGTTCCAGAGGGACGTCAGCATCGAGGGGCCGGAC
>ENA-OWYR01000414-OWYR01000414.1-human-gut-metagenome-genome-assembly--contig:-NODE-414-length-16938-cov-25.1411_pt1 | contig 16938 bp, 9 predicted proteins | sample MGYA00249753_ERZ652092 | MGnify/ENA primary metagenome ERZ652092 (study PRJEB26925, sample SAMN05827204) | human gut metagenome | biome: ENVO:2100002; feature: ENVO:00000062; material: ENVO:00002003... | reverse complement strand
CTTTTTACTCTCTTCTTTTGATAATCTAAACCATTTTTTAATATTATACATTTTTACATTTTATTTTACAAGAAAATACATTATGATATTATCATGCCTTTTGCTTAGTGCATGCGAAAAGGTATGGGATGAGATATACAGCTTTCGAGGAAAATGATACTTGACAGATATATAAAACCCCAGCATATAAACCTTGAAACAGATTTATATGCCGGGGCTTTTCATTTAGATAAATATGTTAACACAAGCAAATTACCGTTATATATACTTTCGATATTATACGTTAATCTCTGCCTTTACTCCACTCTCATCCTTATGTGCTTCAAGCACTGGATTAACTACATCACGCAGATATACTTCTACCTGACGAGGCGCACGTCCCACATAAAGCTCAGGCTTAAGGTTCTTTTCGATATCAGCTTTTGTCAATCCGAATGCAGGATCTGCAGCGATTAAGTCTACGAGGTTATTCTCTTTTCCCTCTTCCTTTACTGTCTTTCCTGCCTGCATTGAGAGCTGTCTGATCTTCTCATGGAGCTCCTGACGATTTCCACCGTTCTTTACAGCATCCATCATGATGTTCTCTGTTGCCATGAATGGAATCTCTGCCATAAAGTGCTTTTCAATAACCTTTGGATATACTACCAGTCCATCCACCACATTGAGGCAAAGGTCAAGGATTCCGTCTATTGCAAGGAAGCCCTCAGGTATTGAAAGACGCTTGTTTGCTGAATCATCAAGTGTTCTCTCAAACCACTGTGTAGCTGAAGTAATTGCAGGATTCATTACATCTGCAAGAACATATCTTGAAAGAGATGCAATTCTCTCACTTCTCATAGGATTTCTCTTGTATGCCATGGCTGATGAACCTATCTGATTCTTCTCAAACGGCTCCTCTACTTCCTTAAGATGCTGGAGCAGTCTGATATCGTTTGACATCTTTGTAGCTGATGCAGCAATGCCTGCGAGCACATTTACCACTCTTGTATCTACCTTACGGGAATATGTCTGGCCTGACACCGGATAACAATCCTTAAAGCCCATCTTCTTTGCAATCATCGGATCTATCTTGTCTATTGTCTCATTGTCTCCGTCGAAGAGCTCAAGGAAGCTGGCCTGTGTTCCTGTAGTACCCTTTGAGCCAAGGAGCTTTAATGTGCCCTGCACATACTCTAAATCCTCGAGATCCAGCATAAACTCATTCAGCCACAGTGTGGCACGCTTTCCAACTGTTGTCGGCTGTGCCGGCTGGAAATGTGTAAATGCAAGAGTTGGCTGATTCTTATACTTATCAGCAAAATTTGCAAGCTCTGCAATAACACTTATAAGCTTTTTGTGAACAAGCTTTAATGCTTCATTCATGATGATGATATCTGTATTGTCACCTACATAGCATGAGGTTGCTCCAAGATGTATAATTCCTGCTGCCTTAGGGCACTGCTGTCCATATGCATAGACATGGCTCATTACATCGTGACGCACAAGCTTCTCACGCTCCTTTGCCACATCATAATTGATGTCATCCACATGTGCCTTTAATTCATCAATCTGTTCCTGTGTGATAACCGGCTTGCCATCCTGTGAAAGCCCAAGCTCCATCTCAGTCTCTGCAAGAGCAATCCAGAGCTTTCTCCAAGTGGTAAATTTCATATCCTGCGAAAAAATATACTGCATCTCTTTGCTGGCATAGCGCTCAGAAAGAGGACTTGTGTATCTGTCTGTACTCATATTCTCTCCTTTATTAGCGATTAAGCATTTTTCTCTCGAGGTCTATTTCTTTATCAAAATACTCGCCTCTGATATCATCCTTCGGTGGCTCCATCGGATATTTTCCTGTGAAACAGCCCATGCAGATTGGCAATCCCTCTACCATCTCATGAAGTCTGTCAATTCCAAGGTAGCCTAAAGAATCTGCACCTATAATCTGTCTGATATCCTCAATAGTCCTGTTGTAAGCGATAAGCTGCTCTCTTGCAGGAATATCTGTACCGAAATAGCAAGGCCATAAGAATGGCGGTGAACTGATGCGCACATGTACCTCTGTGGCACCCGCCTCTCTTAACATACGCACTATTCTGTCTGAGGTTGTTCCTCGCACAATTGAATCATCAATCATAACAACTCTCTTGCCCTTAACAGCCTCCTTTAATACATTGAGCTTTATCTGCACGCTTGATTCACGGCTTGACTGCTTAGGCTTGATAAATGTCCTGCCGACATAACCGTTCTTGACAAATGCTGTGCCATATGGAATGCCCGACTCAAGTGAATAACCAAGAGCAGCGGCATTTCCTGACTCCGGTACTCCTGTCACGATATCAGCCTCAACCGGTGAATCCATTGCAAGGAATCTGCCAGCCTTGATACGGCTGCTATACACGCTTACTCCGTCAATATGGCTGTCAGGTCTTGCGAAATAAATGTATTCAAACACGCATCTGGCCTGTTTTTCAGGGGCAAGTGCCATAGTCATATCAGACTCAATGCCCTTTTCAGGAGTGATGGTGATAACCTCTCCCGGCTCTATATCCCTGACAAACTCTGCACCGATTGTATCAAGTGCACAGGTCTCGGATGTAACGATATATGCATTGTCTCTTTTTCCGATGCAAAGAGGCTTAAAACCAAATGGGTCTCTGGCTGCAATAAGCTTTCTCGGGCTCTCAACCACAAGTGCATAGGCTCCCTTAAGCTTCTGGCAGGCACGTCTGACCGCCTCCTCCGCTGTTTTTGAGTTAAGACGCTCTCTGGCGATATGATAAGCTATAACCTCAGAGTCGATTGTGGTCTGGAAAATTGCTCCTGTATACTCAAGCTCCTTGCGAAGCTCCTTTGCGTTAATGAGGTTTCCGTTGTGTGCCATGGCAAGTGTGCCCTTGACATAATTTAATACGAGAGGCTGTGCATTCTCACGTGTTGATGAGCCTGCTGTTGAATAGCGCACATGTCCCACTCCGATATCACCCTTCATAGGCTCTAAAATATCAGGAGTAAATACCTCATTTACAAGGCCCATACCCTTGTGTGTGGTCACCTTTCCCTTTGGTCCGTGTGTATCACTCACTGCAATACCACAGCTTTCCTGTCCTCTGTGCTGAAGCGCAAAAAGGCCATAATAGATAGTGGATGCGACATTTCCTCCATCAAAATCATACATGCCGAACACACCACACTCCTCGTGAAGCTCATCAAATACATGGTTATGCTCGTCAATATCAGAACACCTTTTTAATTTTGTACCGGTATGACTTTTTGTATCTATACAAGTATTTATATACTGATTTATGTTATTGTCCTGGTTCATAATATCTCCGTTTATAATTGCGAAATAGTAACGCGGAATAAATAATATATTAGCGGCTGAATTTGCTTCCTGTAAGAAGCTCAAATGCCTCTTTATATTTCTCTACAGTCTTCACAACAACCTCATCAGGTAAAAGAAGGTCATTGTCCGGATTTGCCTTGAGCCAGTCTCTTACATACTGCTTGTCAAATGAAGGCTGTCCCTGTCCAGGCTTATATCCATCAAGTGGCCAGAAGCGTGAGCTGTCAGGTGTGAGCATCTCATCGGCAAGCACTACCTCCCCCTGCTCATTTAAGCCAAACTCAAACTTGGTATCTGCGATGATGATGCCCTTTGTAAGAGCATACTCTGCACATTTCTTGTAGAGAGCAATTGTATAATCGCGAATCTTCTCTGCGTACTCTCTGCCCTTCTCAGGATAAATCTTCTCTAATACTTCTACTGATTTTTCGAATGAGATATTCTCATCATGATCTCCAAGATCAGCCTTGGTAGATGGTGTATAAATAGGCTCAGGGAGCTTATCAGACTCAACAAGTCCCTCCGGAAGTCTGATTCCGCAGACTGTACCGTTCTCCTGGTAGCTTGCCCAGCCGCTTCCTGTGATATATCCACGAACTATACACTCGATTGGAAGCATCTCAAGCTTCTTGCAGAGCATGCTGTTTCCGTTGAATCTGTCCTGACTGAAGAACTCCGGCATATCCTTTGCGTCTACTGAAATCATATGGTTAGGAACGACATCCTTTGTGAATTCAAACCAGAACTTAGACATCTGTGTGAGGATGGCTCCCTTGTCTGTAATCTTATTCTTTAAAATATGGTCAAAAGCGGAAATACGATCTGTTGCGACCATAATAAGGCTGTCCCCGTTATCATATACTTCTCTTACTTTTCCTTCTTTGAATGGTTTAAATTCCTGCATGATTGTCCTCCATCTTATGTGTAATTTATTTTACAAATCAAATGCTACCTTTAAATTATATACCAGCTCAATTTGTAAAGTCAACGTATATTATAAGTTTTTTTAAATAATTTTATGTCACTTATAAGTATTCCTTATGTTTATTATTACATCTTTAATATATCAAAACAAAAGCTCCGGTTCAAACCCTTTGTCTGCGCCGGAGCTTATATAATACAAATTTTATTTAACGATAAGTGACTTTCCTGTCATCTCTTTTGGCTGTGGAAGTCCCATAATCTCAAGCAGTGTTGGAGCGATATCTGCAAGACATCCGCCCTCACGAAGCTTGTAAGAAGGGTCAGCGTTTACAAGAATGAAAGGAACAGGATTGGTTGTATGAGCTGTATGAGGTTTTCCTGTCTCATAATCAATCATCTTCTCTGCGTTTCCGTGGTCAGCACAGATGAATAATACTCCATCCACATCCTTGATTGCCTGCACTGCATCACCTACGAGTGAATCAACTCTCTCAACAGCCTTTACAGCAGCCGGAATCACACCTGTATGTCCAACCATGTCAGGGTTAGCAAAGTTGATGATAATAACATCATACTTGTCTGACTTGATAGCCTCAACAAGATCCATTCCAACCTCAGGAGCACTCATCTCAGGCTTTAAGTCATATGTTGCAACGTCCTTAGGACTGTTTACAAGAAGACGTGCCTCATCAATATTCGGCTCCTCTACTCCACCATTAAAGAAAAAGGTTACGTGTGCATACTTCTCTGTCTCTGCGAGACGAAGCTGTTTCTTGCCATTTGCTGCAAGATACTCACCAAATGTATTCTGGATTTCTTCCTTCTCAAAAGCGATAAGCTTGTTAGGAATTGACTCGTCATAGTCCTTGAAGCATACAAATGTTGTCTTAAGGAATGGGCGCTCAAAGCCGGTAAACTTATCATCGCAAAATGCTCTTGTCATCTCACGAGCACGGTCCGGACGGAAGTTGAAGAAGATAACAGAATCATTGTCCTTTACAACAGATACCGGTGTGCCATCCTCGTTTGTGATAACTGTAGGAAGCACGAACTCATCTGTAACATCGTTTGCGTATGACTCCTCCATAGCCTTTACAGGGCATGTAGCTTTTACGCCTTCACCCTTAGTGAGTGAATCATAAGCCTTCTGCACACGATCCCAGTTGTTATCTCTGTCCATTGCATAGTAACGTCCTGAAAGAGATGCAATCTTTCCTACACCGATTTCCTTCATCTTGGCGAGAAGCTGCTCGATATAGTCCTTGCCTGATGCAGGAGGTGTATCACGACCATCAAGGAATGCGTGTACATATACTCTGTCAAAATTCTCTTTCTTGCAAAGCTCAAGAAGTCCGTAAAGATGCTCGATATGGCTGTGAACTCCACCATCTGAAAGAAGTCCCCAAAGATGCAGATCGGAGTCATTCTTCTTACAGTTTTCGATTGCAGAAAGTAATACCTTGTTCTTGAAGAAATCACCATCAGCAATTGCCTTTGTGATTCTTGTAAGATCCTGATATATGATACGGCCTGCGCCGATATTCATATGTCCTACCTCAGAGTTTCCCATCTGTCCGTCAGGAAGTCCAACTGCAAGACCTGAAGCTGCGCCCTTTACAAAAGGACACTCTGCCATCAATTTATCCATAACAGGGGTATTTGCCATAGCTATGGCATTTCCCTCTTTGTGGTCACTTAAGCCGTAACCATCAAGTACCATTAATACTACCGGTTTCTTACTCATTTATATTTCCTCTATTCTTCATATGAGGCTTGCAAAATGCTCTATTACAGTGACATATGCAAGCCCGCAAAAAATTTCATTACATAATAAATGCCACTAAATGCAGCTAAGCTGGTGAATTTAGTGACATTTAGTTATTGTGATTGTCAAATCAAATATTAAATTATGATTTAATAATTACTTGTAGTTTACGATCTTTCCAAAATCAGCCTTGAGTGAAGCGCCACCAACTAATCCACCGTCGATGTCAGGCTTTGCAAAAAGCTCTGCTGCATTTCCTGCATTTACAGATCCGCCGTACTGGATACGAACTGAATCTGCTGTAGCCTGATCATAGATCTCAGCTACGCACTCACGGATTGCACCGCAGACCTCCTGAGCCTGGTCAGAAGTAGCTGTCTTTCCTGTTCCGATTGCCCAGATTGGCTCGTAAGCGATAACCATGTTAGCAACATCTGATGCAGCAACACCTGCGAGATCTGACTTAATCTGAAGTCTGATCCAGTCAAGTGTAACACCGCTCTCTCTCTGCTCAAGTGTCTCACCACAGCAAAGGATTGGTGTAAGTCCAGCCTCGATAGCCTTCTTTACCTTCTTGTTGAGAAGTGCGTCATCCTCTTTGAAGTAATCTCTTCTCTCTGAATGTCCGATGATAACATACTTAACACCTGCATCAAGAAGCATCTCTGCTGAGATTTCTCCTGTGTAAGCACCCTTCTCCTCGAAGTACATATTCTCTGCTCCAACAGCAACATTTGTACCCTTTAATGCTTCTACAACAGGTACGATGTCGATTGCAGGTACACAGTAAACAACTTCAACATCATCTGAAACTACGAGTGGTTTTAACTCTTCTACTAATTTAACAGCCTGGCTTGGAGTCATGTTCATCTTCCAGTTGCCGGCTACAATTTTCTTTCTTGCCATTTTATATCTCCTTGTATTTGTATACAAATATTTTTTGCCTGCGGCTTGATTTCATTAAGCTGCTTTCGGTCTATTTATCATCAGCACAAGCTACGCCAGGAAGCTCCTTACCCTCAAGGAACTCAAGGGAAGCACCGCCACCTGTTGAGATGTGGCTCATCTTGTCGCCAAGTCCCATCTGGTTAACTGCTGCAGCTGAATCTCCACCACCGATGATTGTGATAGCATCTGATTTAGCAAGTGCCTCTGCTACTGCAAGTGTACCTGCTGCAAGTGTTGGGTTCTCAAATACACCCATTGGTCCGTTCCATACAACAGTCTTAGCTGATGCAACAGCGTCAGCGAAAAGCTCACGTGTCTTAGGTCCGATATCACAGCCCTCACGGTCTGCAGGCATCTTGTCATAATCATATGTCTCTGTCTCTACAGGAGCATCGATTGGATTTGGGAAATCCTTGATTGTAACTGCATCAACAGGAAGAAGAATCTTCTTTCCAAGTTTCTCTGCTTTTGCAAGCATCTCTTTACAGTAATCAATCTTTGTCTCATCAAGCATTGAGATACCAATCTCATAGCCCTGTGCTTTAAGGAATGTGTATGCCATTCCACCACCAATGATAAGTGTATCAGCCTTCTCGAGGAGGTTGTCGATAACATTGAGCTTGTCAGCTACTTTAGCTCCACCAAGAATAGCTACGAAAGGACGTACAGGATTCTCTACTGCCTTGCCAAGGAAGTCAATTTCCTTCTGCATAAGGTATCCAACAACATTCTCTCCACCCTTAGCTGTGATGAACTTTGTAACACCTGCTACAGAAGCATGTGCTCTGTGCGCAGAACCGAAAGCGTCACATACATATACATCAGCAAGGTCAGCAAGCTCTTTTGCGAATGCATCTCCGGCTTCCTGTGGCTTTGTCTCCTCTTTGCCTCTGAAACGTGTATTCTGAAGAAGAACTACATCTCCCTCTTTCATCTCTGAAACAGCCTTTGTTGCAGCCTCTCCTGTTACGTTGTAGTCAGCTACAAATGTAACCTTCTGTCCAAGCTTAGCCTCAAGAGCTGCAGCTACAGGAGCAAGTGACTCACCCTCGTTTGGTCCGTTTTTAACTTTTCCAAGGTGTGAGCAAAGGATAACCTTTCCACCGTCCTTGATTAATTTCTGGATTGTTGGAAGAGCTCCGTTGATACGGTTCTCATCTGTGATTTTTCCGTCCTTAAGTGGCACGTTGAAGTCACATCTAACGAGAACTCTCTTGCCTTTTACGTTGATATCATCAATTGATTTCTTGTTTAATGACATAATATGTCCTCCCTTATTTCAAGGCATAAGCCATGTGGCCACGCCATATTGTGCATATTAAAAAATATAATTAATTCTACAATTCACAGATATTCAAAAGAAATAGCCATGTTTTAAAAAAGAGGCGCGGTTCAATTAAGACCGCGCCCCTTGAGTAGTCTTGAGATATACTGTTCTTGTGGGTACAAGAATTAAGCTAACTCTGAGAAGTACTTGATTGTACGAACCATCTGAGATGTGTAGCTGTTCTCGTTATCATACCAAGAAACAACCTGTACCTCGTACAGATCGTCAGAAACCTGGTTAACCATTGTCTGTGTTGCATCGAATAATGAACCAAATCTCATTCCAACGATATCTGAAGATACGATCTCATCCTCGTTGTAACCGAATGACTCGTTAGCTGCTGCCTTCATAGCTGCGTTGATATCTTCTTTTGTAACGCCTGCTTTCTTAACAACTGCTGTAAGGATTGTTGTAGATCCTGTTGGTGTAGGAACACGCTGTGCAGATCCGATTAACTTTCCGTTTAACTCTGGGATAACAAGGCCGATTGCCTTAGCTGCTCCTGTTGAGTTAGGAACGATATTAACTGCTGCTGCACGTGAACGACGAAGGTCTCCCTTTCTCTGTGGTCCGTCAAGAGTCATCTGATCTCCTGTGTAAGCATGGATTGTTACCATGATACCAGACTGGATTGGAGCGTACTTGTTAAGTGCATCTGCCATTGGAGCTAAGCAGTTTGTTGTACAAGAAGCTGCTGAGATGATTGTATCAGAAGCCTTAAGTGTCTCATGGTTTGTATTGTAAACGATTGTAGGAAGGTCATTTCCTGCTGGTGCAGAGATAACTACCTTACGAGCTCCAGCATTGATATGAGCCTGAGCCTTCTCTTTTGATGTATAGAATCCAGAGCACTCAAGTACAACGTCAACCTTTAACTCTCCCCATGGGCAATTGTTTGCATCTGGGAATGCGTAAATTTTGATTTCCTTACCACAAACTGTGATAGAATCATCGCTTGCAGAAACCTCATCTGCATGCTCGTATTTACCCTGTGATGAATCATACTTTAATAAGTGTGCTAACATTTTTGGGCTTGTTAAGTCGTTGATAGCTACTACCTCGTATCCCTCAGCTCCAAACATCTGTCTGAAAGCAAGACGTCCGATACGACCAAATCCGTTGATTGCTACTCTTACTGCCATTTTAATTCCTCCTAGAATTGTAAAAAGTATTTTTAGGGACATGCCCTAAGATGCTTTTATTATAGCGAATAATTCTCAAAGGTTCAAGTACTTTATTTGCGTTTGTTAAAATTTTCACTAAATATTTTCATTTACACACATTTTTTATCATTCTTCACAATTTTTATTTTTAGATATTGCACTTTATTATAATCTCGGCTACACTTAATTAATTGCTGTAGTTCGCACTTTCCGGCAGCCAGCAACAGACAATTATAAATCATGTAACTTATAAAGTTTTTTAACAATAATACATCAGTTTTACGGAGGTATTTATATGTGGGATCAGCACATGCACTGCATGTTTTCGGGTGACAGCGATGCCGACCCGGTATTGATGATAAAATCAGCAATCAACAAAGGGCTGGACGGCATCTGCTTTACAGACCATCTGGACTATGACTATAAAGAGGAGCCCGGGCTTTTCGACCTTGATATAGCAGCATATGAAAAGCGCATCAAAAGACTTGCAATTGTTCTTAAAGAAAAGGGCTGCCCGGTAAATATCCACTGGGGCGTTGAAATCGGTTTACAGCCTCATATTACAGACAAAAATAATGAGGTCACCAAAAAATATCCGTTTGACCTCGTGATCGGCTCAAGCCATGTAGTAAACGGCATTGACCCATACTACCCTGCATTTTACAAAGGCAAAACAGAGCACGAAGCCTACACCGAATACTTTGAATCGATACTTGACAATCTGCACAGCGGAGCGGATTTTGATGTGTACGGTCACATTGACTACGTTGTCAGATACGGTCCTGACAAAAATAAATACTATTCATATGAAAAGTATGCCGACATAATTGATGCTATTTTAAAAGAGATTATCTCACAGGGAAAAGGCATCGAGCTCAATACCGCCGGCTTTAAATACGGGCTTGGCCACCCAAATCCGACCGAGGCGGTGTTAAAGCGCTATCATGAGCTTGGTGGAGAAATAATCACAGTCGGAGCAGATGCCCACAAGCCGAAGCATGTGGCATATGATTTTGACAAGGTTTCATATATCCTCAAGGATGCCGGGTTTATGTACTATACAGTATTTGAAAACCGCGTTCCTGCTTTTATCAAATTATAGCCCAGCCTTAAAGGCTTACGTTGTCATTCTATCTAACTATTAAACCTCACATGCATTCGCAAATGTCAAAAATAGGAGCCACCTGATCTACATTTTACATCAAGTGGCTCCTAAAACATTGGTTCCGTAAGCTTCACTGTATAACCTCCAAGCTCCGCTTTCGCTATATGAATTTATTTTGGCATTTCCATATTGCTTTGCTATAAATCTGATTCTGTTTATGACAGGATTCTTATTCTTTTAGCTTAGCTATGGACCTCTACCCTTCTTCATAAAATCACTCCTTTTGGTTACATTATCTATGTAAACTCTTATGAGAGATTCTATCTTTCACTTTTAATCTACAAGAACTTTTTCAACGATATTATTTATTTGCTAATATATCTGTGCGATTACTGCTCTTCGGCTCGCCCTACAGATTTAAATATTCCGTTCAATCATCCTTATAGTACTTTGACTTAAATTATGTAATCCCCATTGGACTGTACCTCCTATGTTTTATTTTGTTCCTTTCGTATCTCTTTTTGTTGATTTAAGATTACACCAATTTTGCCTATTTGTCAATATATTTTTTGATAATTTTTATTTTTATTTTAAATTGTCTGATATTTTATATATTTTTTGTTTTGTTTACACATTTCTTACAATTCAATCACATGATTAAAGGGGCAAAAGGTATCATCGATGCATGCTTGCATGCAATTCGATGTATATCTTAGTGCCCCGCACTACACCGAGAAAGTAACAATTTGCTGCGGAAACGCAGGAAATTAGCGGATTTCGAGGTGGAGTCAGATTACGGGAATGCGTAGCATGTAGTAATCTGATTAATCATAAATAAAGGGGGCAAAATACCTTTGCCCCCCAATGCCGTCATTTATCATTTATCATTTATCATTCTTCATCCTGTAATCAATACACCTGTTCAGGTAATCGACATAATCCGGATTCTTGCACATACCCTTGCCTGCCACGTCGGAAATCTTTGCCACATCCATGCCGTTACACTTGGTGGTCTTCATAACTATGTTAAGTGCTTCCTCATCAGTGTCGTTACTGATAAAGGTTCCTATACCGAATGCAACCTTTGCCTTATCCTTGAAATAATCATACAATGCAGTCGCACGCTCGAAATCCAGGCTGTCGCTGAACAAAAGTGTCTTTGTCCTAGGATTAATTCCCAGACTGTTGTAGTGGGCTATCATCTTGTCTCCCCACTCGTACGGATCTCCGCTATCATGACGCACTCCCGAAAAAAGTGTCGCATAGGTGAGCTGAAAATCACGCAGGAAGCAGTCTGTTGTTATGGTGTCAGTAAGCGCAATACCGTTTAATATACCATACTCCTTAACCCATGCATCGAGTGCGTACCAGTTTGAATATGCCGGATTATGCTTGTGATTGCCCTGTCCTGTACACATAATCCACTCATGAGCCATTGTTCCCACCGGCTTTAAATTGAATTTCTTCGCAAGATATACGTTTGATGTACCAATAAAGTGTGAATCTGCTGGCAGCTCAACCTCTGCAATTGCCTTTACAGCCATCTCCTGCGCCTCAGCAGACAGGCGGCGTCTTAGTCCAAATTCACTGAAATCGCTAAGCCTGTAGGTATCCTCCTCGAGCAGACGCACCTTCTCATCAAGCCTGCGCTTAAACTGCTTAAGCAGCACATCATAATCATATGCCATACGGAAGTACACTTCATTTACAATAGCAAGCACCGGAATCTCATACATCGTAGTATTAAGCCACGTGCCGGCTGCATCGATTGCCAGCCCACACGGTGCATCTGTTGTGATGGTAAACTCCTCATATCTTGGCTGCCAGAGTCTTAAAAAATCAACATATGTGCCTTTTATCCAGGTGATGTTATCAAGATATTCAAGCTCCTCCTCCGTAAAACGAAGCTGACAGAAGGCCTGCACCTGTTCCTTTATCTCCTCGACCATCTCATCTGTAAAATGCACGTCTTTATTTCGGCACTTGAAGGTCCATGTCGTTTTATAGCTTGTGAACTGATGGAAAATCGTCTGTCCCATGCTGAATTTATACATATCAGTCTCAAGAAGGCTGTTTATTATTTGTGGCAATCTCATCTGTTTTATGTCCTCTTTTCTTTCAAACCATTTGCTACCGGTAATTTTAGTCTTGATTTTACCACTGCGACTATCAAATATCAAGCAGACACACGTGTTTAATTACCTTCAATTTATTTTCTTTTCCGTCAGCATATTCACTGGTTCCAAAATAAAAACTCCCATGAAAGCCACTAACCGTGACCTCCATGGAAGCTTAATTGTTTATATTGCAGAGATAATAACCCAATAAATATATAAGATATTGTAATTATTCAGTTATGAATTATTTAAAGTATTTCACACCGCTCTCGAATATCTTCATATCCTGCTCGCCGTAGATATTGATTGCTACAGACTCGCCGCGGCGCTCTGAGTGAGCCATCTTGCCGAGGATTCTTCCGTCAGGAGATGTGATACCCTCGATAGACATGTATGAGCCGTTTACGTTCCACTCCTCATCCATTGATACATTTCCGTCCAGATCAACATACTGTGTGGCAACCTGTCCGTTTTCAAAGAGCTTATCAAGCCACTCCTTCGGTGCTACGAAACGTCCCTCGCCATGTGATGCCGGATTGCAGTAGGTCTGACCAAGCTTAGCCTGTGCAAGCCATGGGCTCTTGTTTGAAACAACCTTTGTATACACCATCTTTGAGATGTGGCGGTTGATTGTATTGTATGTGAGTGTAGGTGACTGTGCATCCTGCTGTCTGATCTCTCCATATGGTACAAGTCCAAGCTTGATAAGTGCCTGGAAACCGTTACAGATACCAAGTGCAAGTCCGTCCCTCTCATTGATGAGCTTTTCAACAGCCTCTGTCATCTTTGCATTTCTAAATGCTGTTGCAAAGAATTTAGCTGATCCCTCAGGCTCATCTCCTGCTGAGAATCCACCAGGGAACATGATAATCTGTGATTTGTCGATTGCCTTTACAAACTCATCAACCGAATCACGGATATCCTCTGCTGTGAGGTTCTTGAATACCTTTACGATTGTGTCAGCGCCTGCTCTTTCAAATGCCTTAGCACTATCATACTCACAGTTTGTTCCAGGGAATACCGGAATAAATACTGTAGGCTTAGCAACTTTATTCTTGCATACATAGATATTCTTTGCATCGTAAAGACCGCTATTTACCTTGCTTGTATCGTCTGTTGCCTTTGTATGGAAAACGCCCTCAAGCTTTGCTGTCCATACATTGACAGCCTCATCAACAGGAAGCACCATATCGTCACACTCGATAGTCTGCTTATCGTTTACATAGCCGACTACAGAGGCTGCATCTGAAATACCTGCTGCATCAATTACTTCTCTGACCTTTGAAAGTGCATCAACAGGAACCTCAGCTACGATATTACCAAAGCCAGGTGCAAAGAGTGTATCGCTTGTCACCTCATCCTCGATTGTTACACCAAGCTTGTTACCAAATGCCATCTTTGATACTGCTGCTGCGAGTCCTTTTCCGTCAAGTGCATATGCTGAAACAATTGCGCCATCCTGGATAAGATTTCTGATTGCTGTATAAAGTGTCATAACCTGATCATATTTTGGAAGATCAAACTCATCCTTATCTATTGTAAATAGAACAAGCTGGTTGCCCTCTTTCTTGAGCTCAGGTGTGATGATATCCTTTTCCTTTGCCACATCCACTGCAAATGATACGAGTGTAGGCGGTACATCAATATCATTGAAGGTACCTGACATAGAATCCTTTCCACCGATTGAAGGAAGTCCGAAGCCAATCTGAGCATCATATGCTCCGAGGAGTGCTGCAAACGGCTGGCTCCAGCGCTTTGGATCCTCATTCATTCTGCGGAAGTACTCCTGATATGTCATACGGATTTTGCTGTAATCTCCGCCTGCTGCAACGATTCTTGAGATAGACTCAAGCACTGCATATATAGATCCGTGGTATGGGCTCCATGATGAAAGATATGGGTCGAAGCCGTAAGCCATCATTGTTACTGTATCACATTTACCCTTTAATACAGGAAGCTTTGCAACCATTGACTGTGTCTCTGTGAGCTGGTAACGTCCACCATATGGCATATATACACTGCCTGCTCCGATAGAGCCGTCGAACATCTCAACAAGTCCCTTCTGTGAGCATACGTTAAGGTCTTCAAGCTCTGCCTCCCAGGCACCCTTCATATCTCCTGCCTCAACCATCCTGGCTACAGCAGGTGTGCTGATTTTATCCAGATAATTGTCACTCTCGCAAGGCATCTCAACCTCAACATCTGTCTCCTGATGAGCTCCGTTTGTATCAAGGAATGCACGAGAGATATTTACTACCTCTTTGCCTCTCCACTCAAGCACAAGTCTTGGATCCTCTGTAACTACCGCAACCTCTGTTGCCTCGAGATTTTCCTCTTTTGCGTATGCAAGGAACTGCTCAACATCAGAAGGCGCAACTACAACTGCCATACGCTCCTGTGACTCTGAGATAGCAATCTCTGTTCCGTCAAGACCTGCGTATTTCTTTGGTACCTTGTCAAGCTCTATGCGAAGTCCGTCAGCAAGCTCTCCGATAGCAACAGAAACTCCGCCGGCACCGAAATCGTTACATTTCTTGATGATATGGCTGACCTCTTCTCTTCTAAACAGTCTCTGAAGCTTTCTCTCTGTAGGTGCATTACCCTTTTGTACTTCAGCTCCGCATACTGATGTAGACTTTGTATTGTGTGCCTTTGATGAACCTGTAGCACCACCGATTCCGTCACGTCCTGTGCGTCCTCCGAGGAGAATGATTTTATCTCCCGGATCTGAGTTAAGTCTCTGGACAGCACGTCTTGGAGCCGCACCCATAACTGCACCGATCTCCATACGCTTTGCAACATAATTTGGATGGTAAACCTCCTTGACATAGCCTGTTGCAAGTCCGATCTGGTTTCCATATGAGCTGTATCCGTGAGCTGCCTCTCTGACAAGCTTCTTCTGTGGAAGTTTTCCTTCAATTGTCTGTGAAACCGGTACTGTAGGATCTGCTGCACCTGTTACACGCATTGCCTGATATACATATGTACGTCCTGAGAGAGGATCTCGGATTGCTCCGCCAAGGCATGTAGCAGCGCCACCAAAAGGCTCAATCTCTGTAGGATGGTTGTGTGTCTCGTTCTTGAAGTTTACAAGCCACTCCTCTGTCTTTCCGTCCACCTCAACAGGTACCACGATAGAGCATGCGTTGATCTCATCAGACTCTTCCTGATCATCAAGCTTGCCCTCTGCCTTTAATCTCTTCATGGCAAGAAGTGCAAGATCCATCAGGCAGACAAATTTGTCATTTCTGTCCTTGTAGATATTTGAAAATGTATTGAGATAATCCTTGTATGTATTTTCAATCGGTGTGCGGTAGAAGCCATCGTCAAACTTGACATTCTTAAGCTCTGTAGAGAATGTGGTATGACGGCAGTGATCTGACCAGTATGTATCGAGCACACGGATTTCTGTCATTGAAGGATCACGCTTTTCCTCATTCTTAAAATAATTCTGGATATGAAGAAAATCCTTGAAGGTCATGGCAAGGTTCAATGATGAATAAAGCTCCTTCAGCTTGTCCTCTGCCATATCCTTGAAGCCGTCAAATATGATGACATCAGCAGGATCATCAAACTCCTGCACAAGTGTCTTAGGCTTTTCCATGCCGATAGCACGCGAATCAACAGGGTTGATGCAATGCTTCTTAATAGCAGCAAACTGCTCATCTGTGATAGCACCCTCAATCACATATGTGATAGCACTTCTGATAATCGGCTCCTCATTCTCATTGAGAAGCTTCACACACTGCTCGGCTGAATCTGCTCTCTGGTCAAACTGTCCCGGTAAAAACTCTACAGTAAATACTTTTGCATCACCATAGTCAAATGTCTCCTCATAGATATCATCAACAGGCGGCTCTGAGAAAACTGTATACAATGCTTTCTTGTATGTCTCCTCTGATATATTTTCCACATCATATCTGATTAATACACGTACTGCCTCCACAGTTGTGATTCCCAGATAATGCTTAATCTCATGCTTTAATTCCTTTGCCTTTACCGCAAAGTCAGGTTTTTTCTCTACATATACACGACGTACGTTACTCATATGTTCTCCTTTCAATTCGAGAGTATGTAACCCATTATTCGTTACCGTCCGGCTTTTTGCACAATCGGACTTTAAAACTATGGTTGTAGTATAACACTTTAGTTATGATAAGTATAATTAATATATTTAATTTGTTTTATAAGTTGCGTTAATTATAGTTTTCTTATATAATGATATAAGGGTCAAAAGGTATTTTGCCCCTCATTGATAAAAACA
>ENA-OWYR01000406-OWYR01000406.1-human-gut-metagenome-genome-assembly--contig:-NODE-406-length-17196-cov-25.4884_pt1 | contig 17196 bp, 7 predicted proteins | sample MGYA00249753_ERZ652092 | MGnify/ENA primary metagenome ERZ652092 (study PRJEB26925, sample SAMN05827204) | human gut metagenome | biome: ENVO:2100002; feature: ENVO:00000062; material: ENVO:00002003... | reverse complement strand
TCAATCAATCCAAATACAAAGTCCTTAATATCATCCCTTAATGATTTTCCATTTCCATCGAAATCTGAACTGTCTAAATTCGCTACTACAATTCCTACAAGTATTCCTGCTGCCAAGCCAATTACATTTCCAACTCCTGGTACAACACTTCCACCTGTAAGTCCGGCAATTGCAATAGTTGTAATCGTAGTCGCACCAGCTGTTATAGCTGATGTAGCTACCGTCTCTCCTGTCGTCAATACAACATCTACCACCGCATCACTTATAAACTCTCTAGCAGATGCTCCTGATTGACAATTATCATAGATTCCTACTCCAACATCAATAATTACATCTACATATGGTACTTCAAACTTGCCTGCTGCTTTTGCTTTATTTCCAATATTTCCCATTTCCGCCAAACCATTTTTTATTTTTCCTCTTGTGGTTCTTCTGAAATTTCCTACACTTACACCAGCTTCTGCGGCATTGATTTTGGTAGTTGGATTATCAATAATACTTTTTGCCAAATTCTTATTTTTTTTATACTGGTTTAGCCATTGATATGAAATCTCACCGCCTTCTTTAATATCCTTCATATTTCCAATATTGGTATACCAATCTGAAGCTATATGCACTGGATCAGACTCATCCAGTTCTTCTGATTTTGTATCCATTCCCACCAAATCACTTGTCACAACTGCCGTTGGCCACATGCCATTCAGGTCCACCATATCCATCGGTCTGTTAAAACAGTAGCTGTAATGGTTCATCGTGTATGGCACTTCGATGTGTCCTTTTATCAAGTCCTCGCTTATGAAACGGCCTGCTCCGGCATCATATCTTCTTGCCTGTGCAAAATACAGCCCTCCTGCACTATCCATCTGATACCCTGTAAAACCAAAGCTCTGTAAGGAATCCTTAAAGATATCTTTTGCCGTTCGGATATCATTACCAAATTCATCAAATCCATAGGTTTCCTCACTTCTTCCTGCTTCATCTGCAAGCCGCATCGGACTTCCCAGATCATCCTGAAAATAAAAGTGCTCCCTTCCTTCTTCTTCCATTCCCGTGACATTACCATCCCAGAAGTAGGTCTGCTCCACATTATTTTCTGTTTTCTGTAAAAGATTATGATACTGGCGGGTAAGATCAAGTGTATAGCGAATGGTCTGTTCCGGGGCTGCATCCCCTGCTGCAATGCTTTGCTCCATTCTATGTCCTAATCCGTTATACTGATATACTGACTTTTTGATTTGTCCATCTGTCATTCCCATAGAGCTGTTCATCTGGTTAGCCGCATCGAACCCATATGCTCTCAAAACCTCTTCACCGCTTGTTACGGATAACAGATTTCCTCTGTGGTCATACGCATAATCTTTCGTTCCGTTTGCATTTGTTTCCTGCAACAGCTGATTTCTGGCGTTATAATGGTAAGTTGTCACCAGCTCTCCTGCTGTCTGATATTCAGTTTTACTGCTTCGGTTTCCGAATGCATCATAGCTGTATGTTCTTAATGTCTGTCCATTCTGTGCTACGGTGGTCAAACGGTTTAATGCATCATAACAATAAGAAAAACTTCCACTGTCCTCCGGCAATCCCGGTCTTTCCTTTTCTGCCATGACCTTATTTCCCATGACATCATAGGAATAGTGACAGCGCTCTGTAAAATCTGCTCCTTTATGTAAGATGTCTTCAAGTTTTCCTGCCGCATTGTATCGGTAATCTGTATAATTTCCACCCGGCAGCTGCTTTCCAATCAGTCTTCCGAATTCATCATAACTGTAACGAATTGTATTCTCCCGCATTTCCCCGGAAAAGATTTTCATGGCTGACATCTGCATGGCTTCATTGTATTCATATACGGTCTTTTTTCCATCTGGATAAAGAACTGCCGTTCTCTCACCCATGCTTCCCCATTCATATCCCACGGTTTTTCCATATGGATCTGTGACAGAGGCAATACGTCCTGCCTCATCCATAGCGATTTTTGTCGTGCCGAGCCAGTCTTTTACTTCCTCAAGCTGCCTTATGGCATTATAGGTTAAGGATACTTTTCTTCCATCCGCATAACAGATTTCCTCCACCTGACCATTTGTGCCATAATGGAAGGCAGTCTCATAACCATCTTTGTCTACTTTTGCCCTCATTTTTCCTGCCGGGTCATAAGTATAGCGTTCTATATCCCCTAAAGGGTCTGTCACGGTGGTAACATGACCTTCTTTATCCCAGGTATAGACTGTATTCTGTGGTTCTTCCCCATTGGCTCCTGTACAGCTTGTCTGTACCAGCTGTCCCATTGCATCATACTGATAAAATGTTTCATTTCCCAACGCATCTGTCACTTTTGCAAGATTGCCATTTGGAGTGTATTCATAACAGGTAATATTTCCCTTTTCATCTTCTGCCTTCGTTACACGTCCAAGTGCATCATAGGTAAAATATGCCACACCTCCTGCCGGATTTTCAATGGATGTGATACGGGCAAGACAGTCATAACTATAATGGTAACATTCTCCCGCCGTAGTGGTACGCTCTGTGAGGTTTCCCCTGGCATCATATCCGTAGTGTTCTCCTGCACCATCCGGGTAACGAACACTCTTTAATCTTCCACCTTTTTCGTATTCATAAACAGTACTGCTTCCATTCGGATAGCAGATACGCTCTGCTTTTCCAAGTTCATTGTAGAATACACTTGTCGTTGCACCAGCCGCATTTGTAACACTTGTTCTTCTTCCTAAATCATCATAAGTGTAACTGGTCGTCTGTCCGGATGCATTCGTCTCTCTGACAAGATTTCCCTCTCTGTCATATTCATACACAGTCCTGGCTCCATCCGGTTCCAGTACTTCTGTCAGGCGGTTTACGGCATCATAAAAGTAACGGGTTGTATTTCCTTCCGGATCCGTCATTTCTGTGCGGTTTCCAGCCGCATCGTAGGCATATTTCACTACTCCTCCCATCGGGAGTATCTGTTTTACAAGATGATTGTCACTGTCATAAAAATATTCCTGCTTTCCATGATCCGGCGCTGTGACCGAACAGATGTTCCACATTTTGTCATAAGTGAAATGTACCTGCTGTCCCTCTTTGTCTGTGTATGTTTCCACTTTTCCAAGTGGATTATAGATAAACTCTGCCGTATTACCATCAAAATCCCGGATTGCCGTGATTTTTCCACCTGCGTTATAAGTGTATGCTCTCTGATTACCCATAGCATCGGTTACTGTTGTGACACGGTCTGCTGCATCATAGGTATAACGTGTCACGTTCCTATTTGCATCTACTGTCTCAATCACACGATTTAAGGCATCATAGCCATAAGTTGTCACATTTCCGGTTACATCCTTTAACTGTACGATGTTTCCGCTTTCATCATATCCAATCTCCCAAACGCTTCCATCTGCATAAGTGATTGTTTCCGGTCTTCCTGCCCCATTATTTATCACGGTAATTCTGTTTCCGTACAGATTTTCCGTGCCGATCAGATTACCTTTCCCATCATAATGGTTTTTCAGACGTTCTTTTCCGTTAATACTTACACTGATAAGATGACAATCTGCATCATAGGTATAGTTGACCCTGCGTTTTAGGGCATCCACGGTCTGTGTGAGGTTCCCACGGTTATCATACGCCATTCTCGTCGTTCTGCCAAGCCTGTCTGTCATGCTGATACACTGGTTTTTTTCATTATAGAGATAATGCTCTTTTGTCCCATCCTCATAAATAGTCTCTGTGTTACGGTATCGTTCATCATGCACATGAATGATTTTACTTCCATTGCGCTCCGTGAGTGTGACACGTCGGTTTTTATCATCATAAGCAAACTCCATCATTCCACCATCTGGAAATTGCTGATGAATAATACGAAATCTTCTGTCATAGGTATTCTTAACAGATGTGACATGACGGGCATTTTCCACTTCCGTGATTCTTCCATTTTCCCCATAGGCATAGCGGTATTCTGCACCGGATGCCGTTGTCACCTTTTCGAGTTTTCCTTCCCTGTATGCAAGCTGCACGATCCGTCCGGTATGGTCGGTCACTTTTTCAAGCTGTCCTTCTTTATTATAAGAGTAGGTCAGGCTGCTCCCATTGTCTGCCTCCGCTTTTTCAAGTTTTCCATCTTCGAGATAGGAAAAAGATATGCCCCTTCCGTTCCGGTCTTCTTTCCGGAGCATCTTTCCGTCCCCGTCAAACGATATGATCTCCGTGCCCGGATGTTCGAGCACGTATCCTGTTTCCGTTTCTTTTAAGGATTCGAGTGCTGTATTTCTTCCTGTCAGTTCCTCCCTGCCGTTTTCTGAAACTGTCCTGTCATAATGGTTGACCTGTCCGTCTGCCTGGCGCACCCTGACGGCTCCGTTCTCTTCTTTTTCGATGGCTGTCTGGTAATTATGCAAAAAGCAGTCTCCAAGCACACCGCTGCGGCGGTCCTTGGAATTATAATAACGGTGGAACGATAACGGTATCTCCCCTCCCACTTTTAAGTCTTCATGCTCATAGATGAAGTTTCCGGTGCTCAGGTTGACCGGGTCTTCGCTGTTCATGCAGCCCTCTGCCTCAGTTCCGAGCATTTTTTCCTCGACTGCCCTCTCAGCCGTCGCCCTGGCATTGCGTATGTTCTCGACATCTGCATCCAGAACACCCTTCATCCTTCCCATGTCCATGTTCCCTCCATTCGGGTCAATGGCACTGGCAAGGTCTCTGATCAGTTTTATGATGTCATCCCCACAGGCTGCCTCACTTCCTGCGATGCTGAGGTATCTGGTATCCACTGCCTGCACGTTCGAAAAGATCTCCCCGATCTGCTTTGCTGTGGTGTTATTTTTATCGAGTACTTTTTTATGGTAGGTGTCTACGTCATTGACATAGTTCTGGATGCTGAGCTGTCCGAGCCAGCTTTGTATGGTCAGTCCGGCATCTCCAAACCAGTCTTTTACCCTGTCCCAGGTACCGTCTGCCGTCACTTCGTCAACATACTTTAAAAGTTTTTGTTTTGCTTCGTCCGAAAAATCTCTAAACATCTCTTTCCTCCCCATATTGCTTTATCTAAATAAACATGTATGACACTTTTTCTATCCCATTTAACTGTGCAAGTTGTCTTGCAGTTAACAATGGGGTACTCACTTCATCAATATATTCCCTGATGGAAAACTCTGACTGTAATCCCGACTGAACATATTGGTTGTCTCTTGTTTCACTGTATTTGTTACAAATGACCATGTATTTTTCATGATCTCCGAAATCAAGGCACTCTGTGATATAGCGCATTTTGTTCGTTGAGACATCATCCTGTAACGTAATAAGCATCACTTTATCAGAATCCTGCAGTAACTGTATTCTCCATCTGCTATATCCTGCTTCCACATCCACAATAATAAAGTCATAATCTCCACTGTCTTTCGCTGACTGTATTAATTTTCGATAGATTGTAAAATCAAGATTTCTTGCATCGAGCGTTGATTTAAATGGAGGCAGATATGTAAATCCTTCTTTTCTTAATGTAAAACGAACATTCTGATACATATGTTCCTGTTCATTTTTCATGACACGATATCCTTCATTCGGCATACCGGTTTTGTTTTCAAGATAATAAGAAAAATCCTGCACAGATTCTGTATTTACGTAGAAAACTCTCTTATGTTTTTCTGACAGACACCGTGCAAGTCCGACAGATAATGCTGTCTTTCCTGTTCCCCCGATTGCAGAATAAAAAGAAATGATCTGTGTCTTATGTTCCTGTGTCTGTGATTCCGTCAGCCGATCCCTGCTCTGATAAGTCAGTTCATTGAAAAGTTCCCTGATTCCCAGATATTTATACACTCTGTTTACAGACAAATCCTCCGTACTCCCACTCTCATGTTCTTCTGCCAGCACACACAGATTGGAAATGTTATGTCTTTGAAGTCCTGCTGAATATAACGCCTCTGAGACAGCCAGAATTTCTACTGAGACAGGTGTCTCAAAACGTTGTTCAAAATAGACCGGATCAGATATAATTTCTAACTCTATCTGGTCATCAAATTCTTCCAAAAATTTTCTTTCCAGATTCTGCAGATACAGCTCATCTGTATCTGCAATAATGATTAATGGCTTACTCATTTTTTTATCCTCGTACTATAAATTCTGCATTTGCAATTCTCAGCTGACTTCTGTCTGAAATAGGCTCTGGCACATTTGGCTGTATTCTTTTTCCATTAACATAAGTACCATTGGAGCTTCCCATATCCACTACAAAATAGCTGCCATTCTGCCTTACGATTTTGCAATGAACTCTGCTGACCGCATTATTTCCTGTTATCACACCCTGAACTCTTTCTCTGCTTTTTCCTATCAGGAATTCATTTTCACAAACAACAAAGTGAAACTGCCCATCTATGGATTGTATTGATATCTGATTCATGTCCGGCATATCCACTATCTTTTTCTGCCCAATATTGGGATCTGCAGAAGTATTTTTTGTATTTCTATGCATTACAGGTTTTTCCGCCTGTATACGTGTACTAATGTCATGAAGTTTTAATGTTCCATCCTCCAACGCATCTATCACCTGACGCATTTTCGGATGATCCATCATTCCTATCCGTTCTATTTTCTGCACCAGCTGAGCCTTTATTTCATTGTCAAATTCATTTTTATTTTTATGAACACCCGTTATATTTACAGGCAAATAAATGATCTTCACATTATTCGTGCCAGACTCTACATATATATGGCTAAGGCGATTATCAATACATGCCATATTTAAAAATCCAAGATTTTCAATCTGAATTAAAGCTTCGAGCAAACTGTGAATCGCATTTAAGATCGTATCCATATCCGAAGATGCAATGTAATCCTCCAGTGATGTATATTCTCTTGTGAAATAAATTAGTTTTATTTTTCCATTATATTTGATTCTATGACACCTTAACAGGTTGGCATTTTCCTGATTCTGCATCACTTTATAGCCAACATCATAAAAGATCTCATTATTTTCCAATAAGTAGGCAGTGTCTTCCGTGTCTTGAATTTCTGTCAATTTATCTGCAAAGTACTCGTCCATTTTTTCACTTCCTAATCAAAATAAAATGTAAATTCTTCATCTGCAATCTGAATACTGTCATGATCCGAAAGCACATAAGAATTTTCAGCATCCAGCATTTCTCCATTCAGATATGTATGGTTCGTTGAACTTTTATCCATAAGATAATAAGTTCCATTTATCCGCTCAATTACCGCATGTCTGCGGCTGACCGCCTTATTATTTATTATTGTAAAATCATTTTCTTTTTCCTTACCGATATTAAAAATATTTTTTCTGACAGTCACGCTCTCCCCTGTGCTGATTCTCTCTAAAATTGGATATCTTTCCTCCTGCTGCAAAAGAGTTGTGTCTCCCTCGTCATCCTCCTGCTGTGTCAAAAGGGTTGTACCACTTTCATCCTCCTCCATCAGTAATGTCGTTCCACCTTCATCGTTACTGTCACTGTGATAATGTCTTTCATAGGATGAACGGTCATTTGTGATGTAACCGCTTTTTCCCGTCTCTGCTTTTACGATTTTCCGGAATGCCTGTGGACATTTTTCGCGGATATATCTCTCAATGTCCTCTATTTTATAATTCTTTGTATCATTGAGGAATACCTGGAATTCCTTCAGAAACTGCTCTGGCTCTTTGCCATATCTGCCTGCATACTGTACGGTATCTGCAAGAAACGCATAAACATTTCCACTCGTAATTCTGCTATTGATCGGCTGATATACAAAGAACACTTCCCTGGTTCTTTCACATACAAACACCATTTCCGGCTGTAACATGAGATTATGCAGATACAACCCATTCATTTCAATTTTTTTAGTCATCTCAATTGTCTGCGCCGCAAGCAGAAAAAACGTTTCTTCATCCACACCCTTTTTCAGATATGATATAAGAGGTACCACATCTGGTGCTGTGTAGATAATCGTCTTTTTTCCTTCCTGTCTCGGTCTGAAACAGCCGCGGAAAATCTGTTGTTCAAAAATATTGATTTCCCGCTCATTAATCTGTTCCCCAAATGATAACTTACTTTTAATCGTAACTATATTTCCCTTTGAAACTATGCGATACTTTGCCATATCTCTCAGTCCTTTTTTTATTTTCTCTTACGTCTTATTTTGATACGTCCGCTTCGCAGTGCGATCGCTGCACCGACGCCACCGCCTGTTACTACTGCTGCACCCGCAATAGAACCTGCAAACAATGGCTTATTGTTATACCAACGGATGAATGTGTTGGTTGTTACAAGAATTCCATTTAAGACATAGTTTGTTTTATTGCCAGCTGCATCCACAGCCATAATCGTGACATCCTGTTTTTTCGTATTGTTTGGGATATTGAACTGATAGTTTTCACCATCCACTGTATAATCACATTTTTTATCACCAATATAAATCTCAACACTATCTAATACCAGGTTGTCGTTGACTGTCACATTTGCTGCTTTCTTATCCACTGGATACTGGGCATTGCTCTCAACATCAATTGGAATAACGACAGGAGCTGTTTTATCCACACCAAATGAGATTTCTGCTTCTTTGGATTCATCAATGTTCTCATTGACATTTCCTGCAATATCCTCTGAATACAGTGTTACAATGTAACGTCCATCCCCGGCAAAAAGAGACTTGTCGATGGTGTAATCATACTGATACCATTGTCCGTTTCCACCAGATTCCTGTACCTGATAATCGATACCTTCTTCTAATGTCCTCGGTGTTCCATTTGTATCTACTACTACTTTGATTTTGTCATGTTCCAGACTGTCTACGTTGACTTCTTGTAACTTGACATCAATCTCGTTCTGAATATAAGTTCCTTCAATATCCTTTAAGGTCTGATCAAACACGTAAACTGATCCAAAGCGATTTACGGAGAACGTAACTGTTGCATTGCTCTCATTTCCAGCCATATCGGTCAATGTGGCATTTATCGTATAGATGTCGTCATAGCTTTGCTCTTTCGGGAAGTTCTGGAATGTAAATGTCTCTCCATTTCCCTGATTCGTATAAGAGCCTTCCGGTGCCACACTTCCCTGATTTGCACCAACCAGTTCAATGTTCACACCATTGGTATCAAAGTTTGTATCTGACATTACGATCTGTGGAATAACATCTCCATTATTTGCCGAATAATCTTCGACACCAACAATTTCAATTTCCGGTTCAGTGAGATCCACATAGTATTCTTCCCCTGTATAGGTTTCAGCTATGTTTCCTGCCATGTCCGTGTATTCCACATTAAAATTGTATAAACCATCTGTACCACATGTAATGGTTGCGGTATGAACATCTCCATTTCCGGTAAATCCGCCAGACTGTGGGAATGAGATTCCTGCTCCGTTATCAGTTGCTGTTCCTGTTATCCTTACTCTGTTTTCAGAGAAATTATGTTCTTCAATCTGAATCGTCGCTGTACGCGCTGCTGCATAATAATTGCCATTTACTGCATTATTGTTGTCATAAGTAACCGTAATCACCGGACGGGTTTTATCGATAGTAAAATCATCTGCTTTTACTGTCTCTGCCTGATTTGCTGCCTTATCCTTTCCACTGACAGAAAGCGTATAATCACCATCTTCTGCAAATGTAATGGTTGCAGTACTTACACTCTGATCCGGGTTTTCCGTATTTTCGGTTGTCTGCCATGCTGTCAACTCAGGAATCACACCATCTGTATTGGTAATATCTGCCTTAAAATCTGCCGCCTCAAAGTTGCGTTCTGTAACTGTAATGGTAGCAACTCTGTTCTCTTTGAACATGGTTGTATTTTCAGCATCCGGTGTCTCATTATCAAATGCAATTTTGATTTCCGGTTTTGTCTTATCAATACTGAATATCTGTTCGTCTTCTGATGTATTTCCTGCACGGTCTGTCATTTTGATATGCATTTTTATCTCATTGCTGTTATTTTTTACAGTGAATGACTTTTTCAGTTCTGTAACAAGGTTTTTGTCTTTCTTTGTCTGACTCCAGCCATCCGCATTTCCACTGGAAAATGCACCCTGATTACTGATCTCCACATTTCCTGACTGATTGTTTTCCTTATCATAAGGCGATTCCACTGTCCATTCCACAGAACGGATTCCCGAAAATGTATCTGTCACTGTAACATCTACCGTTACATCTTTTTCATACAGTTCATTTCCCTTTGCATCCTTGCTTGCAGCTGCCGCCTTGTTAAAATCAATATGTTTCTCACGGGCATGCTGCTCGGCTGTTTCAATGATCAGACTGCTCGGTGTCACATATCTTTCTTCGTGATTATTCAACATATCGTAAGCGCAGGCATAAATCTGTCCTTTAAATCCTGCCTGAACCACAAATGTCACTTTTCCTTCTGCATCTGCCTGTACAATCTGCTCACTGCTTTTTGTTCCATTGGCATCTACCGTATAATAGTGGATCTCCTTTACACCGGAATCCCCTTCTTTGGAGCCGTCCGTAGCCGTTACAGTCACCTTTGTATTTTCCACAAAATAATAACCATAATCCGTCTCTGTATAAGAAACACTTCCATCTGCTTCTTTATTTCCTGCTGCTTCCATATCAATGCTTAAAATTTCCGGAGCTGTAATATCCTTGTAGACACGCTGTGTTTTGGAATATTCATTTCCAGCATTGTCAATGGCTGTAATTACCATATCATAGCTGTTGGTGTCTGCATTAATGACAGCATCCTTCGTGTTGATCTCATAGCTTTCCGTAACCGTTTTCTGATCCGGATAAGAAACGTTCACTAACTCCTTGTTATTAACGGAGACTTTCACATTATAAATTCCAGAATCTTTATCTTCTACTTTAATTCTGACTCCAGTATCACTGTTGTTATAGATGATTCCATTTTTTCCAACATATCCTTCTGCAGATAAAACAGATGTAATGGTCGGTTTCACTGTTTCAATCATTAAATTGCTGTTTTTCACATTCGAATTTGCTGTCGTCACAAGTGTCTTTTCAGACTGGTTGCCAACGTTATCCGTAACTGTTGCACTAATTTTTTTATCTAAATATACTTTCTGTTCATTTAAAACAGTCTCTGCCGGGAGTTCAAATACCGCTGTATTATCGCTTCCGACTGCCTTTGTCTGATAAGCTTCTTCACCTACATATAATGTAATTTCGTTCAGTCCGGCTGACGGTACTTCTGAACCATCGTCACTGTGTAAATCATCTGCTGTTACAGTAACTTTGATCACACCATTTCCATAGTTACCAAAGGTAAAAATATTTAAAATTTTTAATGCATCTTTCTTTTCAATGTTAAATCTTGTAACATCCGGCTTATGTGTATCAAGACAGATTGTTTTTGTGTCAATTGTTTTATTTCCTGCGATGTCTGTATAGGTGGTGACAACTGTATTTTCGCCTTCCCGCACATTCTTCAAATCGTTTGCTGAAAGTGTAAGAGAATCCTCCTGCACAATCTGATCACTACTTGTAATTCTTTCCACAAAGCTCTTTCTCTTCGAAGTAAGTTCATTTTCGTTTACGGTCAAAGTTCTCGCCGCAAGACCACTTCCGTTAGTCTGATCTTTTTGATCTGTAACCCCGCATGCAATCGCTGGGATCTCTTTGTACCAATACTCTGTCTTTCCATCTTTTGCATTTTCATATTTGCCATCTGCCTGTGGTGTCACCTTTACTACAGGTGCATCTTTTTCCAGCATTAAATCATCCGATAAAATATCATTATGATTCTTAATTTCTGTTAATTTATATGCCTTACTCTCATTGCCTAATGCATCCACTGCTTTGATATGAACCTTTTTCAGGCTTGCAAATGTACCAGCTTCTTCCAATGGAACCGTAACTTCTATCGTTGCATCACTTGTTCCACTTACTTGTGTACTTACAGTTCCGGTATACACTTTTGTATCATCATCACTGTATACGCGAATTTCTTTCACACCAACTGCCGGATAATCCGCTTTGCCGTCTTTTACATTCACATCTTTCGCAGTAACGCTTACTCTAATGTTTGTATTGTAATAATTACCAAAATCGTATTTTTTTATTGTATCAGCAGGAATCAGAGACACTTCCTTAATTTCAGGGGCTGCACTGTCCCGATATACAGTAATAACTCCGGCTTCTGAACACTGTTTTGCTTTGTCAATGGCATAAATATAGATTTTATCAATGTTCTGATTTTTTGCTAATTGAATGCCACTTATTTCAAACTTTCCATTTTCATTTAATGCTGCTTCCTGTGCCCCATTCAACACATCATCCGGTGTAAGTTCTGTTTCTGACCAGACAACCTTTTTCAAATTTTCATCCACGGCTGTACCTGTGATATCCACTGTTGTGTCTGCTTCAGTTTTCCAAATTGTTTTCTCATCGTCACTCAGTTCAATTTTGGGTTTTGTTGTATCAATCACAATTTTCACAGACGGATTGAGACTTATTTGTTTTCTGCCAATAATTCCACCTTTATACACTGATGAAATGATAGTTGTTTCTGTTAAGTTGAGTTGCGTTTTGCCCACTCCCCATTGCGAAAGACTGATTTTAGTTTTACCATCAAATTTTAAAATGGCTGATGATGAATAATAGTTTCCATCCTCATCCGCTGTTATTTGATTATTTCCACTATCTAACAGATTCAGACCTGCAAGAGCCAACGAATCTTTATTTTCATTTTGAATATCTTCAAATTCAGCAGTTACATTCTGGTCACCATTTACGTTTTCAATCTTATAGACTGCTGTTCCATCTTCATCCTCTGTTAAATTATTTTCCTGTATCGGCGTACCATTGACCGAAAATATTTTTACTGTTTTACCTTCATTTGGTTTTACAATGATTGCAACTTCTGCTCCAGAATCTACAATAATATTTTTTTCACTGGAACCATTAACCTCAACAATTCCTCCATCATCAGTTGTAACAGAAACTGTGTACGTATCAATTTCTGCTGTCACTTCTATACTATGTGCCTGTTTTATTCCTTCTGAAAATATATATTCTTTCTCTTTTAAGCTGTTATTTATTTCGTTTTCATTAAGCCTTTCATCATTGTCCACTCTAAAACTTGTAAGATGATACTTGTTGTCTGTAACAGCTGCTTTTATTTTGTACTCAGAATCTGTATATGGAACATTCCGGCTACCGTCTTCTCCACTCTCGGTTGTGATTTCAACTTTATCATTTTGTGCATCACTATTTAAAATTAGCTTTCCATTCTGACTAATTTTATAGGTGATTGTGAACTGTTTCTTTGCGAATGTGATTGTAAATGCATAATTTGCATCTAATGCTACATCCTTAAGACCTTCAAATTTAAATGCACTGTTTTCATCTTTATAATTTTTCCACCAATTATCGTTGGTTTCTCCATCCGGTTTCCAATCTACAGTTTCTTTTTTCACTGTTACAGCAGTGATTTCATAACCTTGCTTTGGTGTTGCTGTTACTACATTATTTTTTACTGCTACATTTCCTGCATCACTTGTTGCTGAATTATCAGAAGTTTCTACATTTGCAGTAACTGAATATGGAACAGACTTTTCTTTAAGTGTAATTGTACCTAACTCAATCTTTTTTGTTTTTACCTGATCTTCTGTGACAGTTTTCTCTTCACTGGAATAACTGTCATATGTACCTTTATCCACATCTGCTGGCTCAACTTTAACCGTATACTTATTATCCGTATTTAATGTCCAATTACCAATAGAAATATTAAATTTTCCATCGTCTGTTGTAGTCGCTTCATTCGTTACAGGAGTCGAACCGCTTTGTGGGTATGTTACCGTCACCTTTGCACCTGCATATGGAGTTCCATTATTCGTATCTGTGTTTTCATCATCATTACCTGGAACCATCACCTGTCCTGTGATTGTGACTGCATCACTTTCATCTGTTGTAGTATCATCTGCTGATGCTCTGATACTTCCAAATGGTATCGTTGTTGCCATAATTAACGCAATCATTAACCATGCTGCAATTCTTTTTCCTTTTGTTCTCCAAAACATTTCCATTTTCTAAATTATCTCCTGCGTATGTATGATGATTTCGTTCAAGACCAGTTCATACCTTTTATCTGTGTTTCCTGCATTTTCAGTCAGCACAACTGTTTCATCTTCCTGTAATACAGTTGTAGTTTCTTCTAAAGCAGTTGTTTCCTCCTCAACCATCTGAAGCGGCATAGTGGCTTCTTCCCGCAGCAATGCTGTCTTTTCCTCATCTTTTTTCGGAAGAACCTCCGTTTTTTCCTCATTTTTCAATTCCACTGTTGTGCGTTCCATCAGACTGCTTTTCCTTGTTTCAGATGATTTGGCACTTCTTTTAGACAATGGATTTTTCTGTCTGTTATTTTCCTCTCGCATTGCCATAATCTGACGTTCTGCCGATTTACCGCTAAGATCATCTATGATTCCCCGTACATCCATTTTTAAAAAAAGATAAATGGATATCAGTGTTAAAACTCCTGCTAATGAAAATGCAATGATGGATATGAGTTGTAAAGTACCTGCATTCATGATGCTTTCACCTCCGTATCTTTTGCATATGCATTTTCCACTGCTGCCTCTGCATCCTGCAAACGCTTTAGAATATCATTTTTCATTTCTTCTGTTTTGTCTGTTGTCGTATCAACCTGCTCCGTACCAGCTTTTACCTGTTCCAGCAACGCTTTCATATCTTCCTGTGCTACGTCATCTGCCTTAAATTTTCTTGCATAAGTTTCCACAGCATTCATTGCCAGTTTGTATACTTCCAGATTTACAATTTCATTCTCATCCTGACTCTCAGATACGGTTGCTACGAGTTTTGTTATATTCTCCCAATATGGAAGATAGGTTCCTTTATCAGATGCTTCCTGCACATTCAGTGTGATATCGCGGTTAAACTGTCCTATATCACGGTACATTTCAGCCATCGTATAATAACTGCTGTCCTCACCGCCATAAGTACATGCCGCCTCAAACCACTGAATCGCACTTTTCATTCTGGTTATCTGATTGTCTGAATTTTCTGTTTTTCCATAATCGTAGTAATACCAGTATAATTTTCCTATCTCAAAAGCAAGATCCCCATAATCGCTATTCTGCTGTAAAACAGTCAAATTACTGTTTATTTTCTTTTTGAATAATTCCTCTTCTTCCAATGAAAAGACCGCGTCATCCTTAAATGCCTCGATTATTCCAAAATACGCTTCCGAATTGCCCGGCAGAATATCTATTGCTTTGGCATAATAATCGATTTTTTCCTCATCTGTCGCAGATAATTCTGCCTGCTTGATGTTATTATCATAATCGCTGTTGTTCACATGGACTCTCATTCCAGTACACAGACATCCTATAATAAGGAAAAGAACCGCTGCCCCGGATGTTGCAAAGAAAACATTCAGCTTTCTTTTCTGCTTTCTTCGGTAGCCCTCGTCCATCTCATCATAATGATCCAACGCATATAACATTTCTGCACATGACTGATAACGATCTTCCGGGTTTAACTGGGTACATTTTTGAATGATCGCTTCTAATCCACTGGACAACTGCGGATTCCAATATCGGATTGGATATATCTCATAAGGAGGTTCACATGGATTCTGTCCTGTGAGTAAATGGTATAGCGTCACGCCAAGACAATATACGTCTGTTCTGGCATCCGTCTGACCTTTTCCTCCAAACTGCTCAGGCGCAGCATATCCTTTTGTTCCAAGACTGACTGTATCTGCCAGATTCTGTTCTTTGTATTCCCTCGCAATACCAAAATCAATTAACTTGATATTTCCATTCGGCTGCAGCATAATGTTTGCCGGTTTCATATCCCGGTAGATAATTGGCGGATTCTGCGTATGCAGATAATCCAATACCCTGCATAGTTCCTTTGCCCACTCAATTACAACTTCCTGTGGCTGTGCACCTTCTTTACTCAATACACTGCTTAAGGTTTCTCCCTCAATGTAATCCATGACAACATAGATTACATTTTCTTTTTCGATAATGTCTACAATTCTTGGCAGTGACGGATAATCCAGTTTTTTCATCATGTTTGCTTCCGCCATTGCACTTGCAACTACAACTTCATTGTTCTTATCATAAGCTTTTCTCTCGATTTCTTTGATTGCCCACTGCTTATTCAGGTTTTTGTCCATCGCCAGGTAAACTTTTGACATTCCACCTTTTCCAATCAGCTTTAAAACCTCGTATTTTCCCTCAATAATTGTTCCTCTCTCAGCCAACTTTCATTTCCTCTTTTGCCTTATTTGAGTTTGATATAAATTGCAGAAATGTTATCCGTTTCCATCCGTTGTTTATTCCATTCGATCATTTCTCTCAATTTTTCTTTTATCTGCGCTTCATTAAGATTTTTATGCGGATTCAGTGACTCAGAAATTTCGTCTTCTGATAACATATGACGGAATCCATCTGAGCATAACAAAAGGGCTGTGCCATGCGCCAGCCTTCCATTCTCATATTGTGGTTCAAAAAATTCATTCACACCGATACACTGAAGAAGCACGTTTCTGCGATTATCCTTTTTAGCTTCCTCTATTGTCATATTCCCACGTTTTATTTCTCGCGCAATGAATGTATGATCCTCGGTCAGCTGCTGCAACGTATCCGATAATGTATAAATTCTGGTGTCTCCAACATGACAAAGCATATATTGCCCATCACTGTTTAATAAAACCGCACTTATTGTTGTTCCAAGCTGAATCTGGTTTTCTTTTCCATACCTGATCAGTCTGCCATTTATTTCTTCCAAAAGACTCTGCCACTGTTGTCTTATTCCTTCATCCCCAACATGCATTTCGTTCTTTATGTAAACCTGTTCAAACCAGTCTGAAAAAGCCCTGACGACCGTTGCACTGGCAAGCTCCCCTTTTTCCATGCCACCCATGCCATCACAAATTGCGATCAGAAGTGTCTCTCCATGTTCCTCAGAACATCCTTTTAATAACAAACTGTCCTGATTGGTCTTCTTTTTTATCCCAACGTCTGTATCATATGCAATATAAAATTTCTTCAACTTTTTCCCCCTGTTTTTCTTTACAATTATTCTTTTTATTATATTATTCTCCTACAATTCACACCATATAATCTGATGTAATTTGGGTAAAATATTTACATTTTTTCTACACGCAAAAAGGACACCATTTCAATAAATGATGTCCTTTTATCTTATTTAAGTATGATTATTAATTATTTGCCTTGTTTCTTCTCTTTAAAATGATCCGGTTCTGCTGCA
>ENA-OWYR01000389-OWYR01000389.1-human-gut-metagenome-genome-assembly--contig:-NODE-389-length-18145-cov-13.1904_pt1 | contig 18145 bp, 19 predicted proteins | sample MGYA00249753_ERZ652092 | MGnify/ENA primary metagenome ERZ652092 (study PRJEB26925, sample SAMN05827204) | human gut metagenome | biome: ENVO:2100002; feature: ENVO:00000062; material: ENVO:00002003... | reverse complement strand
CGGTCATCCGGGGAGTGAGCATATAGTTGTAGGTGGTGCCGCGCTTGTAGATGTCTTTGGCCGCGGCCAGGATGCGGTTGCCGATGTCCAGCTCGCTCCCAGACAGGCCGGGAGCCACCTTCAGGTTGGCGATGTCCCAGTTTGGCAGGAGATAGCACCACAGTGCCATTTTGGTGGCATAATATGCCTGATACTTATTGTCCAGCTTCAGCTCGCCCAGGCTCCGATGGGGGTAGCCGTTGGAGATGATGCCCACCACCTTGGGGTCGCTGGCCTTTTCCTCGGCCAGGTACTTGATGCTCTCGCCGGGGCCAACGGTCTGGGGCACGCCGTACTGGTTCGGGGTGACGCAGTACGCGGGAGATTCCTTGGTGCTCCCATCATTGGATTCGTACAAAAAGTAGGTGTATTTCTGTTTTTTGACCGTGCCGTTGATGGCGAGATAGCCCAGCTCATAGTCACCGTTATAGATGTCCACTTCACCCAGGGCCTCCTCCTCAGAGCTGGCCGCAAAGGCCGCCGTGGGCAGGAGGCTGAGTATGGTCACAAAAGCCAGGAACAGGGACAGTAATCGCCGTATCATGGTCGAAATTTCCTCCTTAAACGCAAAATAGCGGCCCCCGGTGCAACACACACCGGGGGCCGCTTGGGGAAAACGCAATATTTTCTTACAGGGTTTGCAGGTATGCCAGGTAGTCCAGGGAGCCGGTCAGCAGGATGGCCATATCCCCACGGGTGATGGCGTCTCCATCCAGCGATTCCGCCGGGGCAAGCCCCAGCTCCGCCGCCTTGTCACAGGCAGTGTCGTAGGTCCAGCCATCCCGTTCCAGGTAGCGGAGCATGACCGTGCAGGCCATCTGTGGGCTAACCTGGTCTGAGGGGCCGAACCGCCCGTCCCCATATCCGGCCATCATACCCATGGAGGCGCACACACCCACGGCCACCTGCGCCCACTCGGGGACATCGTTGAAATTGGTGGTACACATCCGGGTGTACCAATCCGTTTCCCAGGCCACGTGCTCCGGGTTCAGGACGATGGGGCTGATTAGGTAGGCCAGTTCCGCCCGCGTCAGGCTGTCCTCCAGGTGCAGTTCGCCGTTTTCATCTCCCTTCATGAGCCCCTCGGACTGCAGCCGGGCGGCGGCCAATTCCTGGGGAGTGGGGGGTTCTGCCGCTTGGACGGTGCCGGTCAGCATGGCTGTAGTCGTGATGCCTGCCAGGAGCAGGGATGCCAATTTTCTGCCTTTCATGCTCGCTTCCTCCATTTCCTATATGGCGTGGGGTCTACACTACGAACCATATCACAGTTTTGGCGGAAAGTCGAGCCCAGTCGGCAGACAGCGTTACTTGGCCACGGCGGTGACGCACCAGCGGTAGTCCCGCTGGTTCCGCACACAGGTGTACAAGGTCAGTCGATTATCGCTGGTGGGGGCGGTGCCGCTGGTGTCGGTCTCCTTGACCTTGGAGACGCTGGTTACCTCATAGGTTCGGGTCCCCAATTTGGTGGTCCAGGTAACGGTGTCGCCTATCTCCAGCGTGTGGAGCTTGCCAAAGTCATTTCGGATGCCCCGGTTATGGCCGGCGATACAGCAGTTGCCGTCCCATAAGCTGGTGTCCTCAAAGTGGCCCGCACCCTTGGCCAGCGTGGAGCTTCCGGTCCCCTCATAGACCTTGACCGTTAGGCCGATGGCCGGGATCTTCAGAGTGCCCAGGCTGCCGTTGCCATAGTAGAGGTCTGATGTGACCTCTGTAAAGCCTGTGGACTCCGAAATAGAGGAGGATGTGCCGCCGTCAATAACAGGATAGTTCACAGCTCCGGTCTGCGATACCAGCCCTCCGTCCAGAGCACCGGGAACCAGGTTGGGGGTCAGAGCTGTGCCGGAGCCGGGGAGATAGCTGGTTGGGCTGCCGAAGCCGGGCGGGATCAGGGCTGTGTTCTTGCTCCGGTCCACATTGGGATCTTCCCACTCGTAGATCGTATCATCGCTGGTGGGCTTGCCGAACAGGTGATCCTCCGGAGCGTCCATCGTGTATTCCAGCGCGCTGGCCTGACCAACGCACAGGGCGCACATCATCGCCGTCAGCAGAAAGACGCGCAGTTTCAATCGGAACTCACCTCCGTTCCTTGAGCTTCTTGAATACGAACACGCCGCCGGCCGCCAGGATGACGACTACACCGCCGACCAGCAGCGGCATCTTCAGGGTGGACAGATCCACGCCTGCGGACGCTGTGCTGCTGCCCGATTCAGGCTCAGTGGACTCCTCCGGGGCCTCCATGCTGCCGAAGATGGCGGTATAGGTGACCACACTGCAGCCGGTCTTGGCCACCTCGCCGGTGTAGTTGGCGGTGACTGTGTAGCCGGTAGCATATTGGTAGCTGCTGGTCCCGGTGTAGCTGGCTGCGGCGGTGTAACGGGTGACTGTGCCGCCCGCCCCGTCCGTCTGCTCGGCGCCGTTCCACTGGACATCCGCCAGGGTCAGCTCCTTCCCGTTATCCTCAATGGTCTTGGGGATCAGGGCCAGGTCCGCGTCGGACAGGTTGGGGTAAGTGCGGGTGGCGGAGAGATTGCGGGTCTTGGTGGCATAGCCGTCTGTGGTCACCTGGACGCTGGTGTGGTCCAGGCGGAGCACCCCGGTGTACCCTTCCTCGGTGGTAACCTCCAGCTCGGACTCCAGCCCCTGGAGGATTTCCTCCATGTTGTTGGTATCGCTGGGGCGGGTGACGGCCTCAGTATGAGACTTGGTGTCCACCCCCACCTCATCCTTCCGGGTCATATCCAGCAGGTAATACAGCCGCCCATTCCGCACAAAGTCCGACCTGGGGATACCGGAGGGATCGTCTGAGAGGGAGAGCTGATACACCTTGTTGATGCGGGGCTCATTCTGTTCCCCGTAGGTGTACTCCTCCACTGAGATGGGGTAATAGCAGGCGCTCTCGCCGGTATCCGCCTCGGCGGCCAGGGCGGGGATGCTCCCAGCCGTGATCAGGGCCAGGGCGCACAGCGTTGTCAGAAGGTGCTTCATCATGATCGTTCCTCCATGTTTTTGATTCTTTTCAACCCGAATGATTATCTGGTTGCGGTCTGTCGCTGATCCCCCCTTTCCCGGATAGGGCCCCGTTGCTGTAAATACTCATTCCAGTCCTTGCCGCGGGGAGGTGTCTGGAGCTTTATCGTGTAGCCTGCCGCCTCGTACTGGGCGCGCAGGTGCTCCGCCGCTATCCGCCCCGGATCGTCCGCATCCAGGCATAGACCGATCTGCTTGATGTGGGGGTAGTCCTTCAGGTAGTTCTCCAGGGCTTTTCCGAACACTCCGCACAGGGCCACGGCGTTGCTGGTGACCTGTCGATGCAGAGTACAGTAGCTCATCAGGTCGATGGGTGCCTCGAACACCAGAACCCAATCCAGATCCGGCCTGCAGGGAAGTCGAAAGGCGATGTGTTTATTGCTCCCCGGCACATCCCGCTTGAAGCTTCTGCCGTCCCGGTCGTATGTGCCGCGCTTACTGGCAAACACTGGCGTCCCGCCAGCATTTCTACCCACGAACACACAGTTGTGGTACTTGGCGTCCTCGTACAGCAGGCCAGCCTGGATAAATCCCCGGATCACCTGGGGCGCAATGCCTCTCTTTTGCAGATAGGCAAACACGCGCCGCTGATCCGGGTTGGGGGGTGGTAGGGCAAAGGGAGGCGGAGGCTCATCCTTCCGCCTGTCCTGGCCCTTGGCCAATACAGGCTTTGGGGAGGCGGGGGAATCCCGCGCCCGGCCATGGTAGTCAAGCAGATATTCCACCGCCTCCGGGAAGCTCTTGCCGCAGAACTGCTGGAGGAAGGTAATGGCGTCTCCGCCGACGCCCTCTGAGTAGCGAAACCAGGTGCGGCGGTTTTTAATGCGCAGGCTGTCCATCTCTTTGGTGGTATGGTAGCGGCCAATCCGCCTGACCTGGTAGCCCAGGGACTCCAGCAGCTCTGGGAGATCTGTCTCTTTGGCGATCTCCATTTCTGCGTCCGTAAAGCGATTCTTCTGTTGCTCGATGGTTTTTCCCTCCTTCTACAGAAGCGCAAAAAGCCCCCAGGGCACCCAAACATAGGATCGGGTACCCTGGGGGGGCTTTCTCTGGCTGTGTTGTTATAGATGACCTGGGGGGGATGGCGATCCCGCTGTAGTCGTATCTGACCAGCTCCAGAAGCTTCTTCGTCAGGTTCTGCAGCAGGGCTTCTGTATCAAACTCCGACTCATGCCGGCCCCCCTTTCTGGGGAGGCGGCAGATCAATCGAAAGCTCTGCTTTGCTCTCTTGAATGTACGCCTCCACCGCGTCTACAATCAGAGTGTTTCTGCTCACCCTCTGTCCGCTCAGTTCAGCAATCGCAGCCGCGATTGCCTCCAGCGCCTGCACCTGGGGCTCCGACAATCTAATCATTACCTCCCGGCGCGTAGACTTGGATGCCATATGCAGTTGTGACTGGATACGCTCCTTTGCCGTCATGCGTCCTCACCACGCTTTTCCTGTGCAGCTTCCTCCTCAGCCTGCTCCAGGGCCTCCTCAATCAGTCCTAGGACGAACTCCCGCTGGGTCACCTTTCTGCCGTTGCGGGCACTCTCGCGCTCCAGGTGCTGCTTGATTCGCTGGAACAGTTCCTCTGGGATCTGGAAGGCCATCGTCCTGCTACCATTGTCCGCCATAGTTGTTTTACCTCCATTTTCTTTCATCTCGTAGTATTCCATGAGTAACTCGGTAATGTACTGGCCGGTGGTCTGTTCCCGCTGCTCCCGCTCACCGCATACCTTGGCGTGGAGTTCCAGTGGGATCTGGGCGCATAAGTTTTTTGTCTCCGCCATTCCTGTCGGCCTCCTTCTTGTCGCTTGCAACGCAAGTATAACCGGAAAGCCAGGGAAAAGCTATTATCAACACCACCAAGGAATGCCGAACAGACGAAGCATAAGCACCAAAGGGAGCAGCGCCGCGGGAAATGAAAAAAGCCGCCTGTGGGCTTCATTCTGAACCCAACAGACGGCTTAATTTTGTTCTTGTATGCCTTGGTTGAATGCGGAGGGGTTCGAAACACTCCACCCCTCAAAAAATGGATTTTGTATCTCCCCAGGGCCCTTCCCTAAAAAATTTTGCTCTGATTTCTACAAACGAACTTTTGTTGTGCTGATTTCTCCTAAAGTCCTCCAAAATAGTAGAAACACCGCACTTCTGTGCGGTGTTTCTACCGTGTATCTTTTTTGTCTACACATTTTGGTGCGCGAGGCGGGACTTGAACCCGCACGTGCGTAATGCACACTAGAACCTGAATCTAGCGAGTCTGCCAATTCCACCACTCGCGCATCTTTAGCGCTCTTTGCAGCGCGAAGATTATATTACCATCTGTCCCCCCACTTGTCAACTCCTTTTTTCGATCTTTTTGCTTTTTCTGGTGCGGAGTGGAAAATTCCAGTTGACAAATCCGTAACGGCTCGTTATAATAATCTAGCAGTCTTTCGAGACGACAATATGCGGATGTGCTGGAACTGGTAGACTGGCTAGCTTGAGGTGCTAGTGGCCCATGGCCGTACGGGTTCGAGTCCCGTCATCCGCACCATACTGAATGACCCTACCTCCTCTGAACAAATGACTGACATTGTTCAGAGGAGGTAGGGTCATTTCATTCCAGAACTCCTTAGACTGCAAGAGGTTTGACCTTTTTATGCGAAACATTTTGTGTCACCAATCAAATACAAACAGCGTAAAATTAAAGTGTAAAACGTGTATACGACGAGATTCGAACTCTTAAAGTGTCATCGAGATGTGTTGCTCATGAATACATCTTCCACCCGACATGGCGTACAGTTTTGCAATGTGCGATAAGATTCACTGTGTATTATAAACCTCGATGCAGGAGGCCAAGCCGCGCTTGAAATCCACTTCTGAGGGGTAATGCTGTCTCGACTGAGGAAGAAACAGGTACTCATAAATATTGGTTTTAACCGTCTCTTCCAAGATATATAAGCAAAAACACTGAGAAGTGCGGTGTTTCTGCTATTTCGGATAGTTTCAGAAGAAGTCAACACAAAAAGTATGGTTTGGGAAGATACGAAATCCAGTTTTGGAGGGACAGAGCGTTTCAACCCTCTCCTCATTTGACCAAGGCACACAAAAACAAAATCAAGCGGCCTGTTGATTTCACGATACCCGGAGGTAACAGGCGGCTTTTTTCATTCCCTGTAGTTCTGTCCTTTATAGTGCTTTTGCTTCATCTGTTCACCATTCCTTGGCGGTGGATAAGGTAAAATAAGTTTCGCAGAAAAGATGAGCCAAATGCACACATTGAAAAAGGGATCAGATGAGACAAGGGTTGCAGGCCTCTCGTAGAATGAAATTGCGACACAGCATCCCAAAAGAAGTCTGTAAACCATGTTCCAAAAATTTTACAACTAAATGAGGGAGTAATTAAGAGTCCTACAAGGAATTGGTGCGAGGTAGCGTGGAGGTTTCCCCTCAACGAGTTATTGGAAGTCGAAGGCGGAGAAGCTCTCGCTACGAGCGCAATGAACAGCGCTAAGGCTACCGCAGCGGCCACTGTAGCCGTAGCCTCATTACCACTTCCTGTGAAGTCGCCCTCAAGGTGCCCAAGCTCAAGGGGATTTCCTTTAAAACGGTTGCCATTGTGAGCTGTCGCTGCCGGGAGAGCAGTGTGAAGAAACCCTGATCGAGATGTATCTAGCCGGCGTATCCATCCGGCGTGTGGAGGATATAACTGAGACCACGTGGGTTCTCCGGCTACTATCAGCAAACTAATGTGGCCATTCTGACAGCGATTGCGGTCAATAAGGATGGACGCTGTATGGTCATTTTTACCGTAATGTATTTTCTGTCGTTCCCGATCCAAGGTGAAGCCGGAGGTTGTAATGAGGTTCCGCTCATAATATAACACCTGCTTTTATCTGGCTTTCCAGCCATTCTTTGTCCGGCAGCAAAATTCGTTTTATCTCCTTTGTACTGGATTCTCTTGTGCCCGGCAGAGCCGTTACATGCTATTAAAATGCTCAATCATGTCATCAAAGCTCTACCACATCCATCACTGCCTGCTCCACATACAGAGGCGCTTTGGCGTCAAGCATCAGGGACAACTTCACGCTGTATCCATTGTTTATACAGGGGTGCATTACAGAGACATAGTGCAATGTCTGCTGACCGTGTGCCGGGTGTCCTATGGAAAAATGCAGAGGCATCGCATCTGTAAACGCACCACAGGGCGACTGCCTGAGGAGAATTGTCCCCTCTTCCGGTGATGTGGCGCAGACATTCAGTGCGTATTGGACTGCGTAGGTTTTCCCTGGATCAAGCTGAATCTGAGCAGGGGTACGTTCGTCCAAACAGATATCTTTTCCTGAACGGCTTCGCTGTCTCCAGCACAGGCGACAGTCCGGATTCCACAGCATTCTCTCCCGCAGTCCTATTAATTGAACAGCGCTTTTTTCACAGGACAGTACCTGATGAGACACTGGATGGGGTGGGGAGCAGGACACCGGACACTGGGACACACAGGGATCTGGCCGGCAAGGGGAAGGACAGGGCGTAGGTCCCGGCTCCGGCTTACAAGCTGGCGGCGGGGGCGATGGAAGCGGGCAAAACTCTAGCACCTGAGCCAGCTTGTTTTTCAACAGCATCTGGTTTTGCGTCACTGCCTCAACAAGGGCGGTGACGCTTTTGTTGACGGCCAGCACGTCATGGGGACAGGCACAGGGGCTTGTGCCGGGCAGAGTCCCCAGGATATATTGTAGTTTCTCACCCTCAGCGTTGAGAATATGACTCAGGGCAAGCTCTTCCATGGCAATGGACGCGATAATCATGGTCAGAGCTTCCTCTTGGGTCATATCCGCCCCGTTGGGTGGAAAGGAGGGCATAGACATATTAAAACTCCATAGTTCGTCCCGGCGGGGCCGGGTCCAAGATGTGCGGCAGGATATCCATGCCGCCGTCTTACCCTATGACATCCGGGGCAGTTTTGTTCCACCGGGAACCTGTTGGCTGGAAGATACATAGAATGTCCCAGCGCGACGTTTTGGAGTGCCTCGCTCCCGCCAGCGCACCAGTGCATATTAGTATGTACCTCTCAATTTGAAAGGAGATTCCCGATAATGTCTCTGCCTAGCTTTCCCGTAGTGAATCCCCCCATTGAACGGGAAGACGCAGTTAATCAAATTCTCTCTTCTATTGCGATGGAAGAACTCGGCCTGAGCCATATTCTCAACGCTGAAGGAGAGAAACTGCAATATATTCTGGGAACCCTGCCCGGTCTCAGCGGCCCTCCCGCCACAGTCAGCGACGTGCTGGCCGCCAATGAGAGCGTCCGCAGTATGCTGGAAACCGCGGCGCAGAACCAGCTCTTTCTGAAAGCAAAGATGCAGGGCGCTTTGACAGCCTCCCCCATGCAGGGTCCAACCGGCGCCACCGGGCCAACCGGAGCTACCGGGCCTGCCGGAGGGCCTACTGGCGCGACCGGGGCCACCGGCGCGACCGGGGCCACCGGCGCAACCGGTGCAACCGGCCCCACCGGAGCTGTTGGCGCTGCCGGTGCGGTTGGGGCGACTGGTGCGGTTGGGCCCACTGGGCCTACTGGCGCGACAGGGGCCACCGGCGCGGCTGGAGCTGCCGGGGCTACTGGAGCCACCGGGGCCACGGGAGCCACCGGGGCCACCGGCGCGACCGGACCTGCCGGCGTTACGGGAGCCACCGGCCCTACAGGTGTTGCGGGGGCTACCGGGGCCACTGGGGCCACCGGCGCAACAGGTATTACCGGCGCGACGGGCGCGACTGGTGCAACCGGCCCCACCGGTCCCAACATCACCGCCACCTCCGCCTTTGCAGCCAATACCAGCGGCACGGCGCTGACCGTCCTTGTAGGGGGCACCCTGGTTCCCCTTCCGGACGGCCAGTTGCTCTCCCCGGACATCACGGTCAACGGGGCCAACACGGTGTTTACGGTAACCAACGCCGGGCGCTACCAGATTTCTTACAATGTAAACACCACCGCGTCCTTGGCCAGCGGTACCCGCCTTCTTATCAATGGCGCGGCCAATACGGCCTCCACCGTGGCCCCTGCGGTGTCTCTGAGCCACTTCTCCAACGAGATCCTGCTGAACCTAAACGCCGGGGACACCGTTTCCCTGCAAATGTTTGGCATCGCCTCCGTGGCCACCCTGCTGCCGGGCTCCGCCGGCGCGGCCCTTTCCATTACCCGTCTAAGCTGAGGAGGGATGTCTCATGTCACTGCCAACCTTTCCCCCAATCGAGCCTCCTCTGAGCAGAGAGGGCAGCATCAATGAGATCATTTCCTCCATTGCTGCTGAGGAGCTCAGCCTGAGCCACATCCTCAACGCCGAGGGTGAAAAGCTGCAATACGTTCTGGGTACTCTGCCAGGCCTTGAAGCGGCTGCGGCTTTGGATGAGGTAATGCAGGTCAATCAAAGCGTGCAGGAGACGCTGTCCAGCGTGATGGAGCAGCAGATGCTGCTAACCGGCAAATTGGCCTCGGCCATGAGCGCCCCCATCCTGCCCGGTCCCACCGGGGCTACCGGCGCGACGGGCGCGACGGGCCCCGCAGAAGGGCCTGTCGGGGTCACTGGCCCCACGGGCCCCACAGGTGCGGACGGCCCGACCGGCCCGACGGGCGCCGCAGGTCCCACCGGTACGACAGGTCCCACTGGTGCGCAGGGTCCCATTGGTCCCACCGGAGCAACCGGGGCAGTTGGCCCTGCCGGGGCTGTAGGTCCCACTGGAGCCACCGGAGCCACCGGGGCTACGGGCCCCATCGGAGCAGTCGGAGCTACCGGAGCCACCGGAGCGACAGGTTCCGCCGGCGCAAACGGTGCCGTCGGAGTAGCTGGCATCACCGGCGCGGCGGGCGCGGCAGGGGCAACCGGTCCCACGGGGGCGTCCGGTCCCACTGGAGCCACAGGTCCCAACCTTACCTCCACCGCCGGCTTTGCCGCCAACACCCAGGGCAGCAGCGTTCTGGTGGCGCTGGGGGGCAGCCCAATCCCCCTGCCCAACGCCCAAGTTCTGTCCCCCGACATCACGGCCAACACCGGGAACACGGTGTTTACCGTGGCCACGGCGGGCACCTATCAGATATCTTACCATGTGAATACCACTGTGGCCCTGCTGATGGGAACCCGGCTGGTGATCAACGGGGTGAACAGCATCCCCTCTACCATCAACCCGGTGGTCTCAACCTCTAACTTTGAAAACCAGATCAAGGTCACACTGCCCGCAAACTCCACCATTACGTTGCAGCTCTTTACCACAATTGCCGGAACCGCCATTCTGGTAAGCGGCGGCGCGGGGGCCTCTCTGACCATCATCCGTCTGAGCTGAGTGCCGCCGGTAAAAACCGGCGGAAACAATATCATGATGAATCAAAAGGAAGCGCCACTATGATAAGCGTCAGTCTGTGTATGATTGTAAAGAATGAGGAAGATGTGCTGGAGCGCTGTCTGAAGAGTGTGGCTGGCCTCGTGGACGAGATTATCATTGTGGACACCGGCTCCACCGATCGGACCCGGGAGATTGCCACCCACTTTACCAATCAAATCTTTGACTTTCCCTGGCAGGATGACTTTTCCGCCGCCCGGAACGAAGCCTTTTCCCATGCGTCTATGGACTACTGCATGTGGCTGGATGCCGACGACGTATTTTTGGAGGAGGATCACAAGGCTTTTCTCAACCTAAAAGAGACTCTGGACCCAACTGTCTCGGTGGTCATGGCCCCCTACCACACCGGCTTTGACGAACGCGGCCGCGTGACCTTCTCTTACTACCGGGAAAGGCTGATCAAAAACCGGGCTGGGATGTGCTGGGTAGGAGCCGTCCACGAGGTTGTCACGCCGGTTGGGAATGTCCTGTACTCGGATTTCGCCGTCACCCACCGCAAGACCTGCCCCTCCGACCCAGACCGGAACCTGCGTATCTACCAGGCCCAACTGGCTGCTGGGAAACAGCTGGAACCCCGTCAGCAGTTCTACTACGGCCGTGAGCTCTACTACCACCATCGCTGGGAGGAGGCGTTGGATGTCTTTGAGCGATTTTTGGAAGAAGGCCAGGGCTGGGTGGAGAACAACATTGACGCATGCTGCCACTGCGCTTACTGTCACAAGGAGTTGGGCCATGAGCAAGCGGCGCTGGCTGCGTTATTTCGCAGCTTCACCTACGACCGACCCAGGGCAGAGGTCTGCTGTGAGATCGGAAACTGCTTCCTCCGGCAGGAGCGGTACCAGCAGGCTGCCTACTGGTACGCTCTGGCTCTGACCTGCGCCCGGGATGATCGCAGGGGCGGCTTTGTCTCTCCGGACTGCTATGGTTATCTCCCCTGTATCCAGCTGTGCGTCTGTTACAGCCATCTGGGCGACCAGAAAAGAGCGGAAACCTTCAATGAACTGGCCGCCGCCTGTAAACCGGATTCATCGGCGGTTCTTCACAACCGGGCTATCTTTCAAAGCCTGTCAGAGTCGTTGCCTCGTTAGGCGGGTCCAATTGAATGGCCCTACCTGGCCAGAACAAATGGTTATCCTTGTTCTGGTCAGGTAGGGCCATTTTATGTCTAAAATCCTTTTTGCTAGAAAAGTCTCGGCCTTTCCTATATAAAACGCCTTATGCCACCAGTCAAATACAAACAGAGCAAATTCAAAGGTCAAAACGTGTAATGGGTGGGATTCGAACTCCTACTGACATCGGCTTGATGCTTTTTTGCCTGCTGCTCATGAGAATCGTCCCTTCGATAAAGTTACTTGTATGTTTTGGGAACAACCCCCATAGTCTTATTGGGGCGGCAAAATCCGTCGTAATGTAGTACAATAAAAATCATAGTCACGCTGAATAAGAAGCTACTTGCAATAATACTTTTGCTTTATACGAGAGAACTTTATGATAGACTTGCGAAAAGTTTATACTGTATTTTTGACCGAAATTCAAGGGAACGTTATCAAGAAGATCATGAGAGCATTTTTGAGTGAACGCACTCTTCAAAAAGAGACGGAAACGATTATGGAACGTGTTGCGTCACACGGCTTTGGGAGACGCATCTTTTTTATTTTGGTGTCTACTCCGCCGTTCGGTATTCCATTGCTTGTCGGAAAGAAATCCCGCCTGCAATGTTTTCATGAGAGAACGGCTGTGGTATAATCGTCATACTTCATAGAGCCGAAAGGAGGCACCCGGATGGGGGACACGCTTGATTTTCCAGCCTTTCCCGGACAGCCAGAGTTGGACGGCATGGACCGCGCTCAACTTCTCTCCTGCCTGGAACGGATCCAGCTTGTGCTGGAGCAGCTGGACGAGCTCGAGCCGGAGGATATGGACAGCGATGCCTATGAGGACTGGGGAGAACGCCACGAGGCACTGGAGGATCTGGCCGACGAGCTCCAGGACCGCCTGGACGAGCTGGAATAAGGCGGAGCGCCGCGCAGCTGCGCGGCGCTCCGCCCTTTCACAGCCTCTCCGCCCAGCAGGCTACTGCGTCCCGTAAGAACCGGGCGCAGCCGGGCACAGCCCTGTCATAGTAGGCGGTAAAGCGGGGGTCAGACACATACAGCTCGGCCAGGCCCCGGTGCTTGGCGGGGTCGTACTGGTTGCGGGTGAGGGTGAGCCAGCGGCGGTGGAGCGCCGCAGCCGCCCGGCCGTCCTCCCCCTCCGGAGAAGCGCCGGAGGCCACCGCTCGTTCCAGCGCGGTCTGGAGCTCCCCACCCAGCCGCGTCCACTCCTGGTACTGCTCTGGGGTCAGGTTCAAAACCGCAGTCTGGGCCTCCTCCACCTCGACGTCACCATATCGGCCTCTGGCCTCTGCCCCATAGGTCTCCTGGTGCCAGTCCACAACCCGCTGTTTGAATGCCTCAAATTTCTGCTTATCGTCCATGATTTCCTTCCTTTCTTCGGCTCCGATGGTCTGTCGTACCGACCGGATCAGGCCCTCCAGCCGCGCCCGCTCCGCCTCCAGGGCGGTCAGGTGGCTGCGCAGGGCGGCCAGCCGGTCGAAGGAGGGGTCGTCCAGGCACCTCTTGATCCGGGCCAGCTCCACCCCGAGGGCCCGGTAATAGAGGATGTCCTGAAGCCGGTCCACCTCCGCCGGGCCGTAATAGCGGTACCCGCTCTCCGCCACCCGGCTGGGCTTCAAAAGACCGATTTCGTCGTACCAGCGCAGGGTGCGGGTGGTCACCCCGGACAGGCGCGACAGGGCTTGAATGGAATATTCCATCCGGCATTCCCTCCTTCTTCTACAGCATAGCAGTTGACGCAGCGTCAAAGTCAAGCATTTTCTCCAGGTTTGTGTTATAATAGAGTATCCTGCCCGGTAAAGCTGCCGGGCACACGAGGAGGAAACGATGGAACTAACTGAGCTGGAGGCGGCCGGGCTGAAGGCCGCCCTCTATGGTCCTCCCGCCGACCGGGTCTGGCTGTATGTCCACGGCAAGGGCGGGTGCAAGGAGGAGGCGGAGGACTTTGCCGCCCTCGCCTGTCCCCGGGGCTGGCAGGTGCTGGCGGCCGACTTGCCGGAGCATGGGACACGCCGCGGGGACGGGGTGCCCCTGGACCCCTGGCACGCAGCGCCCGAGCTGCGGGCGCTGTTGGGCTATGCCAAAGGGCGGTGGCGGCATACCGCCCTGCGGTGCACCAGTCTGGGGGCCTGGTTCTCCCTGCTGGCCTTCGCCGGGGAGCGTCTGGAGCAGGCGCTTTTCGTCTCCCCGGTGGTAGACATGGAGGGGCTCATCCGAGACATGATGGGGTGGGCCGGCGTCAGCGAGGCCCAACTGGAGGCAGCAGGCGAGCTGGACACTCCCTTCGGGGAGACCCTCTCCTGGCCCTACCTCCAGTATGTCCGCGCCCATCCGGTGTCCCGCTGGCCCACTCCCACCGCCCTGCTGTACGCCTCCGGGGACGCCATGCTCCGCCGGACGGCGGTAGAGGACTTCGCCCGCCGGTTCGGCGGAGCACTCACCGTCCTGGAGGGCGGCGAGCACTGGTTCCACACACCGGAGCAGCTTGCGGCCCTCCACCGCTGGGAGTCGGATGTGTTGGAGCAAATGAAATAACCGTTTATAAAAGGAGCGTTCCTGATGATTTTCTATTTCAGCGGCACCGGAAACAGCCGCTACTGCGCCAAATGGCTGGCCCACCGGCTGGGGGATGAGGCGGTGGACGCCTTTCCCTTCCTGCGGGACGACCGCTTCCCCGCCCTCACCTCCCGGTCCCCGTGGGTCTTTGTGTCTCCCACTTACGGCTGGCAGCTCCCCCGCATTTTCGAGGCCCTGCTCCGCGGCGGCCGGTTTTCGGGCAGCCGGGACGCCTACTTTGTCATGACCTGCGGGGCGGAAATCGGCGATCCCATCCCCCGGCTGGAGGCCCTTTGCCGGGACATGGGCCTCACCTACCGCGGCGTTCTGCCGGTTGTCATGCCGGAGAACTACATCGCCCTGTTCCGCGCTCCCGGGCCGGAGGAGGCCCACGCCATCGTGGCAGCCGCGGTGCCGGGGCTGGAGGAGGGGGCGGAGCGCATCCGCCGGGGCGAGTCCCTCCCGCCCGTCCGGCGCGGAGCGATCGACAAGCTCAAATCTGGACCGGTGAACGCCTTCTTTTACCGCTTTATCATCAAGGCCGGCCCCTTCCGCTCCACCAGCGCCTGCGTGGGCTGCGGCAAATGCGCCGCAGTCTGTGTGGAAAACAATATCCGCCTCCGGGACGGCCGCCCTGTGTGGGGGGACCGGTGCACCCACTGTATGGCCTGCATCTGCGGATGTCCTGCCGGAGCCATTGAGTACGGCAGGGCCAGCCGGGGCAAGCCCCGCTACCAGTGTCCGGAATACCGGGAGGAGTGAGGGGCCATGGAATTTGAGTTCTGCAAGCTGGAAATCTATCTCCCTGAGAGCCACCTGGAGGCCGTTCAGCAGGCCCTGTGGTCGGTGGACGCGGGCCATATCGGCCGGTACGACCGCTGTCTCTCCTATAGCCCTGTCATCGGCGTCTGGCGCCCCCTGGCGGGCACCGCCCCTTATCTGGGCAGGGTGGGTGAGGTATGCCATGCGCCAGAGCTCAAGGTGGAGGTTACCTGCCGGACAGACCGCGTGGAGGAGACCGTGGCGGCCGTCAAGCGGGCCCACCCCTATGAGGAGCCCGTCATCAACGTCATCCCCCTTTACCGCACCGGACTATGAGGCGGAGCCCGTGTCCCCCTTCTGGCCAAACAGCGCGTCCACCGGAAATCCGGCGGGCGCGCTGTCTTCTTATGCGGGGCCGTCCCCCCGGACTAGGGCCACAAACCGGGCCACATCTGCGCCGGGCCGGAGCTGATAGAGCAGGCCGTACGGGATGGTGAAGTTCCAATCCACCGGAAGGGTCACCAGGGACGGGTGCACCTCCGTCCAGCAGTCCAGGCTCATCAGCAGGTGGCCGGTCTGGACGCTGCGGTTGAACACCTCCATGTCATAAAACTGCGGGGTGTCCTCAATATGGATCTGCGGATGGGCCTCCACTGCGGCCCGCACCCGGTCTACTGAAGGGGAGTCCCCCTGCTTCACCATCATCAGGGTCTCCCCATGCAGCTCTGCCAGGGTGAGCCCCTTCCGCCCCGCCAGGGGGTGTCCCCGGGGGACGGCGATGCAGTGGCGATACTCCCCCAGAGGGAGAAAATTGCAGCGGTCCAGCCACTGACGGGAGTCGCAGGCACCGATAAGGAAGTCAAATTTCTCTCCCAGGGCGCCGATCTCTCCCAAAATCCCCTGGTGGTCGTCCTCATAGGGGACGAGGTGGAGCTGGTAGCCGGGGAAGTGCCCGCAGAAGCGGTACCACAGGTCCATAAAGGGCCGGCAGGGATTGAGGATGGAGGTTCCCACACAAAAGGCAGACCGGGCCGCCTGGGCGGCCGCCCGCGCCTCCCGCAGCGCCCGTTCCGAGTCGGCGAACATCTGTCTGGCGTAGCGGTAAATGACCTCTCCCGCCGGGGTCAGGACGGTCCCCCGCCTTGTGCGCTCCAGCAGCTTCAGCTCCAGGTGCCGCTCCAGGGCGTTGAGCTGCTTCATCACCGCCGTGGACGAGAGGTAGAGCTTTTCCGCCGCCTGGCTGAAGCTGCCGCAGTCGGCCACGCAGACAAAGGTGGCCAATTGGGGGTTGAACATGGCCGCTCCTCCCTTCCGTTCAAACTTTTGGTTGATACCATGGTACAAAATCGGCGCTTCCCTGTCAAGCCGGCCCGGCTTAAAATAGGAGCAAACAACCGCAGGTGGAATATCCGCCTGGCCGGAGAGGAGATTGCACCATGACACTGGAAGAGCTCAACCGCACCAGCCCCTTCCACGCAGGGGCGGAGAACACCGCCTTTGCCCCTTACTTTGACGGCACCAGTTATCTGAATATGCTCTCCACCGAGCAGGTACCCGTAGGCTGCGTCACGTTCGCGCCGGGCTGCCGCAACCACTGGCACATCCACCGCGCCGCCCGCGGCGGCGGGCAAATTCTGCTTGTTACCGCTGGACGGGGGTGGTATCAGGAGTGGGGCGAAGCTCCCCGGGCGCTCCGTCCCGGCGACGTGGTGAATATCCCGCCCAATGTCAAGCACTGGCACGGGGCGGCAGTGGACAGCGCCTTTCAGCACCTGGCCGTCGAGGTCCCTGGGGAGGGTTCCCAAAACGAGTGGTGTGAGCCGGTGGACGCGGCGGCCTATCGGGCTCTGGAGGCACTGACCGGCGGGACAGATAATCAGTAGGAGGTCTTTTATGGAACAAAAGATAACGGCGGGCCGGGACGAGCTAGAGGGCTTTGCCCCCAAATTCGCCCAACTCAATGACGACGTGCTCTTCGGCGAGGTGTGGGCACGGGAGGAGGCTCTCTCCGCCCGCGACCGCAGCATCGTCACCGTCACGGCCCTGATGGCCGGCGGCATTCTGGACAGTTCTCTGAAATTTCACATTGCCAACGCCAAACGCCACGGCGTCACCGCCGGAGAGATGGCGGAAATACTCACCCACGCCGCCTTTTACGCGGGATGGCCCAAGGCCTGGGCCGCCCTGCGTATGGCGAAGGAGGTCTACGAGGGCTGACAGCGGGAGGCCCAGGCATAAGCCTGGGCCTCTTACCGCGGCATGGTCATGAGATGACAGCGCATGGGCCGGGACCGCCCACATGCGCAATCACTTCATGCGCCTGAGCCTTTGCATCGTTTCATGGCAGATCCTGTGCGCATGAAGTGTTACGCCCGCTTTTTCACCGGGTAGCACACTTCGGTGACGTACTCCTCCGGGTCGTCGGTCTCGCTGGGATTGACGTGGTAAATATTGAAGGCCGGGCCGTCAAAGGCATAGCCGTTGTCCCGCACCCAGGCGGCCACGGCGGCGTTGGCCGCGCGGATCTTGTCGTAGGGCCCCCGGAAGGTGGCCGAGGCAAACGTCACGGCGGGCAGGGTGCGGAAGCGGACGTGCTCCGTGTCGGGGTAGTCTCCCCGGACCGTCTTCTGCGCCTCCGCATCCACCTCCCGCTCCCGGTACTCCCCGTCGTAATAGGTGACGGAGCAGAGACAGGGCTCCTCCAGCCGGAGGCTCAAAGACGCGGTCTCCCGGGCCATCACCTGCCAGAGCTGGTGCTCGGCCTCATAGCTGGGGAGGGTCATGCGGACGCAGGCCGCCCGCCGCTGGGGCAGATTTTTCAGAGTAACGCTGTATTCCATGGTGCTTTCATCCTTTCTCAACTGTGCACGGGCCGTGTCCAGGAGGCGCAGCCGCTGCCTCGTCTCCGCCAGGAGGGCCTCCAGCGCCCGCTGCTGCTCCGCCAGGCGGCGGTCCAGCTCCTCCCGTCCGCCGTCCTCCAGCAGCGCCCCGATGGCGGACAGGCCGAAGCCCATGTCCCGCAGGGCGGCGATGCGCCCCGCCGTGGTGAGCTGCTCCTCGCGGTAGTAGCGGTAGCCGGTGAACGGGTCGGTGTGGACGGGCTGGAGCAGCCCCAGCTCGTCGTAGCGGCGCAGCATGCGGATGCTGAGCCTGGACAACTTGGAAAAGGTACCGATTTTCAACATGGCCGATTCCTCACATATATGTGATCTTCCTGAGCTCAGGATTATCCTACTGCCTGCCACCGTGTGAGAGTCAAGGGCAATTTCTGCGCCCGCGTGAAACAGGCAGG
>ENA-OWYR01000375-OWYR01000375.1-human-gut-metagenome-genome-assembly--contig:-NODE-375-length-18760-cov-11.68_pt1 | contig 18760 bp, 19 predicted proteins | sample MGYA00249753_ERZ652092 | MGnify/ENA primary metagenome ERZ652092 (study PRJEB26925, sample SAMN05827204) | human gut metagenome | biome: ENVO:2100002; feature: ENVO:00000062; material: ENVO:00002003... | reverse complement strand
ATTCTTATCCTTTCGCAAACATGATTTTTCTGTTTTTCGTAAAAATCGTTATCCTCTGTTTTATGCAATATTTGCTTGTTTCAGATGATTAGTAGTCTAAATAAAATCTGAATTTTATTTAGTTTGGAACTTGTTGTTTCTATCATAAATCGTTGGATTCCTCGATTAAAGAGGCTCTTGTTTCATCTGATGAAGAATCTCTTGCTAAACTTCGCAAAGAACGAGAAGCCATAATTCGCCTAAAGATGTTTTATGAGAACCATCATTTAGATTTTAATAACCCATTGCTTTAACAATATCATCGTCTTTCAGCTCAACACCGACTCTTATTTTTTCAATAAGATCTCGCTGCCAATCTTCTAGTTCGTCCACTCTCCATTCACTGATCTCTTGTGCAACGAAGCAGCGTTCCCTATCCCATATACTTTCTTGCTTATCCTTGTCTGTATATGGGATAGATCTGTAATATGTTTTCTCACTAAATTCATACTTTACATTGAAATATAGATATCGGAAATATTCTGTGTAATGTATTTCTTTTGGGATTTCTGCACCATAATATTTGCCGTTTACTTCTTTGTAATGATATAGCTTCTGTTCAGAAAGCCGTATGTCAAATAACTCTTCGATTGTTTTATCTTTGTCTTCCGGGTGTTCTTTAAAGTGCTTTTCCTGCCACTCATTAAATAGATCAAAAGTATATGGTTGTTCGAATAGTCTTGATGTTTCTTTGCCACATATTTTTTCGCCAAAGAAATCTGCGCCACTTCTAAAACGCTCTATAATCCTTTTGTCCCTATTTGTTAAGGGCTTATTCTCCTGTATTTGTTGCTTGAATCTATGTGCCATAGACAGTTTAAGACTCCATTTTGTATATTCTGTATGTTCTTCTTCTGTCCATTCCGATTCAGGCTTTTTGAATTTTATGACATCCGGTTTAAAATTTTTCATAATATATCCGGCATAGTCTGCGACCGGAATTGTTTTAGGTATTTCGTTATTTATAATTATATTTCCTCCACATCTTCTTTTTCCCTGATATTTCCAAATGGTAGTTATTGGTCACAAGGGATTGTTCCCCACTTAAATGAAAATTTCACATCTTCTAAAGTAGGGTTTTTCTTTATTTTTACGAGATTTTTTAGGTATTCATTTAATTCTTTTTTGTTTTTTAGGTAGATTTTAGCTTTAAATTTTTTCATTTTGCCTCCATTAAAAAAGCGTATCACCGGTTTTGCCAGTAATACGCTTCGTTTTGTTGGTTGGTTTGCTACAGAATAATTGTTTTTACAAATTATAGAAAAATGCTAGTTACTTCTGTACAATTCTCACCAAGAAATTCTTCCGCATCAAGAATCTTGCCGTCTCTCCAGATCCTCTCAAGATCGTAGAAAAGTCTGTTTTCCTCATCAAAGATATGGATGATCATATCACCGTAATCCATGAGGACCCAGCTGGAGTTTCTGGTTCCCTCGATCTGTTTTGCTTCATATCCGGCACGGCCAAGCATTTCATCTGCATTGTCAACCATTGCCTGTACCTGATTCTGGTTGGAAGCACTTGCGATCACAAAATAATCTGCGATCACGGAAACCTCATGGATATCAATGATCTTGATATCCTTTGCTTTTTTATCATCCAGTGCCTTGCAGGCGATCCGGACCATCTCTTTTTCGATACTCATAGAATTTTAATCCTCCTGTCTGTTGGCTGCATCCTGCATTTTTCTGTCATGGAGTTCTTTATAATAAACATAAGCATCCCTGGTCGTACTGTCGATTTCCTTGGGATTTTCCTCCAGATATTCCAGTGTATCCTTTAAAATCTCATACATACACTCATCCAGATCTTCAAAAGCAATCTTTCGCACCTTCGCAAGATTCGGAGCTTTGTCACGCATTGGTTCAATATAGTCTGAAATATATACGATCTTCTCAAGAAGGCTCATTCCCGGTCTTCCTGTTGTATGATAAGTGATCGCTGTCAGGATCTCTTCGTCTTCAATATCATATTTACTGCTGGCCACATAAGCCCCCAGTTTGGCATGAAGAAGAAACGGATGATCCTTTTCAAAATCTGATACCGGAATATCATGCTGGCTGCACAGCTTCAGTTTCTTTTTATTAGGAATACACTTTGCACTGTCATGAAGAAGTCCTGCAGCCTGTGCATCCTCCAGATCATAATCATAAACCATGGCAAGCGCAGCACAAGTGTACATAACCCCCATTGTATGCTCAAATCTGGCCTCATCCAGATATTTGGAAAGTTTCTTTTTTATCTTGATAAAATCATATTTTCCCATCTGAATCATTTCCTTTATAGATATCGTTTTTCTCAATATAGGAAATCACAGGCTTGGGAACATAATAGCGGAGACTCTGCCCGCTTTCATGCCAGGAACGGAGCAGCTCACTGGAAACATCAATATTCATGGTATCCAGTCGAATAAAATTCCCGTTATACTTCTGTGACAGAAGTTGCATCTGCTGATCAAGTTCCTTCAATGGAGTATGATCTCTGGTTGCCACTACCAGTACTGCTTCCTGACAAATGCGTTCCGGTTCCATCCAGGTATCAAAATTAAAAAGCGAATCTGCACCGATGATAAAATAATACTCTGTGTCCGGATTCGCTTTATTCAGCTGTTCCAGAGTCCGGTAAGTATACGTATAGCCTTCCTCATGCATCTCGATCAGAGACAGCTCAAAGTGAGGATTATCCTCTATGGCAAGACGGACCATTTCCGCACGCTGTTCATCAGTCGCTCTGCCTTTACGGTTCCGTTTATGAGGTGGATTTCCGCAGGGCATGAACAAAACTTTATCAAGCTCAAGCTGTTCATAGGCTTTTTCTCCCAGGATCAAATGCCCCATATGAATGGGATCAAAAGTACCACCCATGATTCCTATTTTTTTTGTTGCTTTGCTCATTTATAACCTCCCGAGATTACGGAAGAATGATTTTTTTCTTGTCCTTTTTACCTTCTCTGTAGAGAACGATCTTTTTACCGATCACCTGTACTACCTGAGATCTTGTTCTCTCTGCAAGAACCTGTGCCATTTCACGTGGATCCTCCAGACAGTTCTGAAGAACGCTGATCTTGATCAGCTCTCTTGCTGCAAGAGCTTCCTCAACAGCAGCGGTATTTTCAGGAGTAAGACCACCTTTGCCAAGCTGAAGGATCGGATCCATTGTCATGGCAAGGCCTTTTAAATATGCTCTCTGCTTACTTGTCATTGTCATACCTCTTATTTATAATAATCAAAATCAAAGCCATACATACGAACCGTATCGCCTTCCTGGATACCGGCTTTTTCCAGTTCCTCCAGGATACCGCCCTCTTTCAGGAATTTCTGGAAGAAGGCAAATCCCTTCTCAGAATCCAGATTTGTATAGCCAAGCATTTTTTCAATCTTAGGACCTTCCACAAGGAATACTTCCGGATCTTCCTCGCTGCGCTCCACAGTAAACGGAAGATTTTCATTTACAAGAACATCTTCCGGGAAGAATTCCTGTTCAAACACTACCGGTTTCATCGGACTCTTATCCAGAAGCTCTTTCACATGGAAAAGGAGTTCTCTGACACCCTGCCCGGTAACGGCTGAGATTGGATAAACCGAAATACCCTGTGGCTCAAATTCTGCTTTCAGTTGATCAATAGGGCTTTCTTCGCCATCATCAAAAATACAGTCAATCTTGTTGGCTGCGATCACCTGCGGTCTTGCTGCAATTTCCGGATTGTAGGCCTCCAGTTCTTTATTGATCTTGTGGATATCCTCCACTGGATCACGACCTTCTACGGAAGCGGCATCTACAATGTGGATGATAACTCGTGTACGCTCAATATGACGGAGGAATTCATGTCCAAGTCCCACACCTTCTGATGCACCCTCGATCAGTCCCGGGATATCCGCGATAACAAAGCCGCCGTTATCAGTATCTACAACTCCAAGATTAGGGCTCAATGTTGTAAAATGATAGTTGGCGATCTTCGGCTGTGCATTTGTCACACGGGAAAGGAAAGTAGATTTACCAACATTCGGAAATCCTACCAGACCGACATCTGCGATCACTTTAAGCTCAAGGAGAACTTCAAGTTCCTGAGCCGGCTGTCCAGGCTGGGCATATTTCGGTACCTGCATGGTAGCTGTTGCATAGTGCTGATTGCCTTTTCCACCACGACCGCCTTTTAATACGATCTGTCTGCGATTCTCACCGGACATATCCGCGATGACCTTGCCGGATTCCGCATCCATGATCACCGTACCTTCCGGAACCTTCAGGACCACATCCTTACCATCTGCACCATGGCAGCGTTTTTTACCGCCTTCCTGGCCATCCTCAGCTTTATATTTTCTTCTGTGTCTGTAGTCTCCGAGAGTATTCTGGCCCTCGTCGATCTCAAAAATCACATCACCGCCACGGCCACCATCGCCGCCATCCGGCCCGCCATTGGGTACATACAGCTCACGTCGGAAGCTTACATGTCCGTCGCCGCCTTTACCGGAGCGGATAATGATCCTTGCTCTATCTGCAAACATATTACACCTCTATTCCAAAAAAAGGCTCCAAACCGGATCGATTTGAAGCCTTTTACCTATTTCATTACTCTGCGTCTACAGGAACGATAGAAACCTGTTTCTTATCGCGACCTTTTCTTGTGAATCTTACGACTCCGTCTGTAAGTGCAAATAAAGTATAGTCTTTACCGCAGCCTACGTTTTCACCTGGGTGAATCTTGGTTCCGCGCTGTCTGTAAAGAATGTTTCCGGCTTTTACAAACTGTCCGTCTGCTCTTTTCGCACCTAATCTCTTAGACTCGGAATCACGACCGTTCTTTGTAGAACCAACTCCCTTTTTATGTGCGAATAACTGAAGGTTCATCTTCATCATTGTTGTTACACCTCCTTGACTTTTACTGTCAAATATCGATTGTTATAACTACCAGCAATTTCCGTCAGACCGAGAAGTAAGGAATCCATAAGGAGCATCCCCCGTTCAGAAAGATCATTTCTGAAATGAATGGAAACAAATCCATCCTTTTCCTGCACATCAAATTTATCATCTGTGAATTTCTCAAGAGAATTCACCGTGGTAATGATCAGTGCAGATACCGCAGCACAGACAATATCCTGTCCGGCTTCTGCATAACCGGCATGTCCCTTCGAAATAAATTCTTCGTAAGATCCGTTTTTCTTTCTGACTTTAATTGTAATCATGATGACACCAGATTAACCGTTAATCTTTTCGATCTTAACTTTGGTGTACTGCTGTCTGTGTCCGTTTTTCTTGTGATATCCAGTTTTGCGTTTGTATTTGTAAACGATGACCTTGCGATTCTTACCGTTTTCAACTACAGAAGCGGTAACACTGGCATCTTTTACATCCTCGCCAACCTTTAATCCGTCATTGCTGACTGCGATCACGTTGTCAAATGTTACGGTTTCACCAGCTTCTACACCGAGCTTTTCAACTTTAATTACGTCACCCTCGGCAACCTTGTACTGTTTACCACCTGTTGCAATAATTGCGTACATCTGTGGCACCTCCTAATTATTTACTCGCCAAATTCGGTGGCTTCTGTTCTGAAACTGAAGCTCTTTAACCTCTTTGTGCGGCATACTCGATTATCATAACAGTGACATACTGTTATGTCAATAGTTTTTTTGATATTTTTATTATTTTTTTGTAAGCTCACGAATGTCCTCGATCACCGGACGTCTTACTTTCTTTCTGGTCATTTCCAGGATATGCAATGGTGTGATATCAATAGCCCTGCTCTTTACCGGATCTTTTCTGAGGAGCTTCTGTAAAACATGAAAGAGTTCATCTCTGTGATCCGGATTTTCCATGTTGATAAAATCGATCAGGATAATACCTGAAAGATTACGCAGCCGTAACTGCCGGCCGATCTCCGCAGCCGCTTCCAGATTGATCTTGCGGAAGGTTTCTTCCATTTTCTTCTTTCCGGTATATTTTCCACTGTTTACATCAATGGATACAAAGGCCTCCGTCTGCTGGATCACCAGAAATCCGCCGCTGTTCAGCCATACCTTTTCTTTCTGGATCGCATCCAGTGCGGTTTCCACGCGATACAGCTTATAAAGCGGAAGAAGTTTGTCCTGATAAAAACGAAGCTTTTCTTTAAGCTCCGGGCTGATCTCTTCCAGATATCCCAGGATCATTTCTCTGATTTTCGGCACATCGGTAATGATCTCATCCAGGTCACGGCCATAAGCATCTCTTACAGCAGCCACATAAAATGGTTCTGTCTCCAGTACAAGACTGAAACAGGTACGGTTCCGTCCCTGAACTACGGCTTTATGGTAGCGGCCCTTCAGCCACTCCAGTTCCTTCAGGATCTCTTCTTTGGAAGCGTCTGCGGCATTGGTCCGGACAATGATACCGAATTCCTTATCCGGACGCTCTGCTTCCTCTTTCAGCCATCCGCTGAGGCGATGGCGATCTTCCAGTGCCAGCTTGGAAGACAGACCAAACTTTTTATCTCCTGTAGTGAGAACAAGATATCTCCCCGTAAAATTCAGATTGGATGTCAGTGCCGGAAGTTTTCCCTTCATGGCATCCCTGCTCACCTGTACCAGGAGCTCATCTCCAGGCCGCAATGGTCCGTTTCCTTTTCTTCCTGCGGAAAAAACAGCTCTCTGTGCCTCTGCAAGAGAATAGTAGCATCTCTTTCCAGGCTCGATCTGCACAAAAGCCGCCTGGATATTGGATGCGATATTTTCGACCTGTCCGGTATATATATTTCCAAGAATGGATTTTTCCTGATCGGATTCCAGTCGGATCTCAACGATCCGTTCCTCCTCCGAAAGAGCCGCTACTGTACAGGGCACACCATGGATCTCCATTCTTGTTATGATCAGTTTACTCAATTTCCTCACCTAATGATTCCAGAGTCACAAAACGTGGGCTTGCATTTTCTCCTTTATCGGCATACATTTCCAGACGTTTCACTGTGAAGGCAAATTCCGGAAGTTCTTCTCCAATCCAGTGGAAAAAGGTGTTTGTTACCATCTCCGGCTTCGTATAATTAGAGCTTGCAGATGCCAGCATATAAAAGAACCCATTCTCTCTTACTTCCATTTTATAGATATTCGGACGAAGATCGATCTCCTTTTCGCTGCGCTTGGTCTGCTTGGTCACTTTGATCTCCGGCTGTGCCAGAAATTCTTTCACACGGTTTTTCCAGTCAATAGAAGGCTCTTTGCCCGGACGGAATTCCACAAGATAATCTGCTGCTGCCACCAGTGCCATCGCTTTACCCGCTTTTCCATCCTCTACCTTGCGGACGCTAACGATATGCATCCCCTCTGCCATCTGTTCCTCCAGACGGGCTGCGATCTCTGCAGTAGGCATATCTTCTGCCATTTCCAGGTCAAAATAATCTCCGAGACTCTCCATCCCCACTCCAAGTGGAACCGCAAAAGACATGATCATATGCGGGCTGTATCCACCGGAAAACGCTACCGGAAGCTCTGCACGACGAAGTGCTTTCTGGAAATAACGCATGGTATCCAGATGTCCCACAAACTTCATAGGACCCTCTTTGCTGAATTTAATTCTTACCTTCAAGGCAGACACCTCCTTTAAATTTCATAGCTCCACATGCGGAACATTTCTGACGGCAGTTTTCCGTCACAACACCCTCTTTTGCACGCTGCCATTCACGCTCCAGGAATCTGCGGCTGACACCGGTATCAATGAAATCCCATGGAAGGATCTCATCCAGGCTTCTTTCACGAAGTGTGTAGAATGTCATATCCACTCCGCATTCAGCCATAGCTTCCTTCCAGATATCATAATCAAAATTTTCTGTCCAGGCATCGTAAAGGGCACCTTTTTCATAAGCCTTCAGGATCACATCCGCGCATCGTCTGTCCCCGCGTGCGAGAAATCCTTCCAGAGCTGTTACATCCGGTTCATGCCAGTTATAACGGATACTTCTCTGATTCAGCTGGGCGCGGACTTCATTTTTAACCACCTTGGCTTTTTCCACAAAATCCTGCTCTGTATACATTGGTGCCCACTGAAATGGGGTAAACGGCTTCGGCACAAAGAAAGATGTGCTGACGTTGATCTGTACCTTGCCTTTACGCTGTTCTTTCGGAACCACCTCATAATAGGTCTCTGCGATCTTCTGTGCCAGATGAGCAATTCCCTTCATATCGTCTTCTGTTTCTGTGGGAAGACCGAGCATAAAGTAAAGCTTCACCTGATTCCAGCCACCCTTGAATGCTTCGCCCGCACCATGGAGGATCACTTCCTCTGTCAGACCTTTGTTGATAACGTCACGAAGTCGCTGAGAACCGGCCTCCGGAGCAAAAGTCAGGCTGCTTTTCTTTACATCCTGCACTTTACTCATAACATCCAGTGCAAACGCATCAATTCGAAGAGACGGCAGGGAAATGTTGATTGCTTTTCCGTGGAATTCCTCGATCAGGAAATTCACCAGTTCTTTCAGCTGGGAATAGTCACTGGAACTTAAAGAACTGAGGGAAATCTCCTCATGACCTGTATTTTTCAGCATGATACGCGCAGATTCTTTCAGAGTCTCCACATCACGTTCACGGGTAGGACGATAGATCATACCTGCCTGGCAGAAACGACAGCCTCGAATGCATCCTCTCTGGATCTCAAGAGTTACACGATCCTGTGTTGCCTTAATGTGAGGAACGACCGGTGCCTCCACAGCACGATATTCCTTTTCCATATCAATGATCAGCTGTTTCTGGACCTTCTCAGGAACACCATCCGCCGTCGGTGCAAAGGATGCGATCGTACCATCTTCTTTATAGGTAACTTCATAGAGAGATGGAACATAAATTCCAGGAATCTTAGCTGCTGCCAGAAGGAAATCTCTCCTGCTGCCGCCAGCCTTTTTATTGGCCTTGTATGCATCAAAAAGTGCATCATAAACCGTTTCCCCTTCTCCGATATAAAACATATCAAAAAAAGGTGCCAGCGGCTCCGGATTATACGCACAGGCACCGCCACCGATCACAATAGGGAAATCCTCACCACGGTCTGCGCTTTTCAGCGGGATACCACTGAGATCCAGTACCTGAAGGATATTGGTGTAGCACATCTCGTACCCGATCGTAATTCCGAGAAAATCAAAATCCCGGATGGGCTCCTGGGATTCCAGTGCAAACAACGGAATCTTCTTCTCCCTCATCACCTTATCCAGATCCGGCCATGGAGAAAAGAGCCTCTCACACCATACATCCTCACGCTGGTTGAACATGTTATAGAGAATCATCATGCCCAGGTTTGACATGCCGATCTCGTAGACATCCGGGAAGCACATGGCAAATCTGATGTCAATTTTTGACAGATCCTTTACTACGGAATTGACTTCGCCACCAATATAGCGGGCAGCCTTATCCACTTTTAGCAATATTTCATCACTTAATGCTAATTTTCTCATACTTTTCCTTTCTAAATTATACACACTGCACAACAAAATGGAAAATCTTAAAAGTCATACAGTATGAAGTCTTGATTTGATAATACGTCATTTTTCGGTCGAAAACACAGAAAAAAATGTGACTTTTCAGGCCGTTTGGTCAAAAAATGACTTTTTCACGAATACTCAACACTATTTGTCAGATATTGTAAATTGCCAGCATTATTGATGGTATTAACCATATCTGAAACATAAGATATCTGTGCGTACCATAACATAGAAGCTGTCGGTTCTAAACGTCATTCATAGCGAAAAATTGACATATCTTCTGATATTATATACATATGAGTCTATAATTTCAAGAATATTATATTCTGTAATAATTCGTTACGTCAGGCATTTCCATGGATTTCGAATCCTCACTTGCATATAAAATTTCATCAGCGAAAGGTTTAATCATAGAAGCCAGATCTATCACTTTTCTTTTTGATTTCACATAAACTTCTTTTGTAAAATCTGTGCTGTAATGGCCAAGACTGGATGAAATGGCCTTCATGCTTACATTATACTGAGCAAGTACAGTAGCGTACGTTGTTCTTAACTTACGCCATTGTACAAATTTGAATCCGCATTTGTCTACTACTCTTTTGTATGCATCGTCTTTAAAACTTCTGTTCCACGGTAATCCGTTATCCTGGCATATAAGATATCCTAAATCATGGAACTCTTCTCCAAGTAACTCTTTGAGCTCTTCATAATGTCTACGCTGAAGAATAATTTCGTCAACCACAAAATCTGCTATAGGAACTTCTCTTACGCTGTTGTGTGTTTTAGTACGTTTTTCCTGAGTTAATAACGATTGTCCTGGTACTCCGTCATTGGTAATGGTACGTCCAAGCTGGCTTTCAATATATATTTTGTTATTTAAAAAATCAATATTCTGATATTTAATCGCAATTGTCTCTGATATACGAAGTCCGGTGGTTACTGCAAGCAGCATAGCCATGAAAATAGTGGGTTCTTCATTTTTGCAGGTGTACAAAAGAGTTAATATTTGTTCTACAGAATAGACGTTGGTAAGTTCATTGACCTTTTTGCGAAATGCCTTTTTCTGCTCCTTTGCATAATCTTTTCTGCTGCCACGTCGTTTAGTCTTGTAGAAGTAAATGATGTTATTTCATATTTAAAGCTATGATTTGGAAAGGACCGGGGGATGTTCCGGTCTTCAAGGCGTAAAAATGTCTGTGGTTCCTGAAAACGGATGTCGTTATGGTCTATATTTACATAACATGACACAATTCGCATAACGGGAGTATATTCTGAGTTGCCAATAATCTTTTTTATAAAAGCAATATCTTTTTTTGTCATAATGTATTCCTTTCAACTAAAATAGCGTTCTCTGAACATAACTTCCAATATGGTAGTTCATCCAGATAATTTCGGTAGTTATTTTTCCAGATGTAGACTGATTTTTTAGTTCTACTCTCTTCCAGTCCTTTAGCTTTTCATCATATGAAGGATGGGCATATCCACTTAACATGATTTTTGCTTTGGAATTCAGCAATGTGTCAAGAAGCTCCATGTGATCTTTATCAGTCATCTCATGTTTATACTGTTTTCCGGTTCTTGTGCTAAGCACATAAGGAGGATCAATGTACATGAATACGTTCTCATAATCAAAGCGTCTGATAAGATCCGTTGCCGGCATACATTCAATCTGTGCCTGCTTCAGCCTTTCTGCTGCCTGCAATACCCATGCAGGCAGTTTCTGCCAGTTTAGCAGGGAATAAGCATGTTCTCTTCCCTGTACATCGTTTTTCCATCCGACTTTATAACCGTTCGTGCGGTAGCCATGTCCCATCCAGCACTTAATAAGAAAACTAAGTGCCTTTTCGTATGGATCGTAGTAAGTTTGTCCAACAAATTGCAGGTCATAGATATATCTGGCATATGGAGTAGCATAAATCATGGATGCTAATTTGTTTGGGTCATTTCTGAGGCAGGAAAACAGATTTACGACATCCAGATCTAAGTCATTAATTGTCTCAATAGCAGACGGCGGTTTTGTGAAAAATACGGCTCCACTTCCAAAATATGGTTCCAGATAAGAATGATGTTCTGGAATATATTCACACAGATGCTGTGCAATTCTCCATTTACTGCCGGGATACCGAAGTACTGCCCGGCAGGGATTTGTATTGCTCATGATATGTACCTCTAATAATTAGGATTATTATACTGATATTGTGGTTCTGAGTACTGATACTGACTTTGACTATAATTATCACTTGGTCGTTGTTCATACTGGTCACCAGTATATGCAGGATTTTCTTGAGGGTAACCCGGAGTTTGTCTCTGCTGGTTTTGCTGTCTGACTGTGCTTAAATACTGTGCATATGTCTGCTGCCCCTGTAAGATGGTCTGGTAGGCATTGACCATTTCCCAGTTACGGATATTAGTTTTTTATTAGTTTGTATTTTTGCAATCTGGTTTGTTGGAATAATAGTAGATGCCATGTAAATGCCTCCATTTCATATAAAATATTGGTTTATTTGTAATATGTCATTTCTGGCATTTGCTGGCGAATTTTTATAAGAAAGTTTTCAAAAAGGGAACCTGATTACTCAGGCTCCCCACAGAAAGAAAAATAAATTTTAAGCTGAAAGAATGGTATGAATAAGTGCTGATTCTTCAATGCTCAAATCAGTTCCGTTCCACAAATTTGTTACAGCAGAAATAAATAGTGAATCCTGTTGCGCGGAAAGATATTTTCCAAGAGCGGACCAGGTATGTTTCATGGTATAACTGTCGGCACAGATTGGATTATCATTTTGGTTTGCACAGAGTTCAGAAATGAGAACTGCCACATACTGGGAAGTATCATTTTCGTCTGAGATAGCCAATCCAGGAGTAATTGTTTTGACAAATTTAACCAGATATTTTTGATTCTCTCTGGTAGATTCCATACCAAAACGGTTTGCCATGAGAGTGGCAATCCATTTATTAAAATCGGATAAATGGAAAAATTTGTTCAGGAAATCCGCTACCTTTTTATCATCTTTTTCGTATCGAATTACGAGCTGAAGAATGACATTCTTAAACTGTGTACTGTCACCATATACCCTGCTCATATATTCTGTGCAGAAATCAGCAAAATTATCATCGAACAGACCGATTACTTCCAATGCTCTTCTTAATACGTAATAATTCTGCTTGATGGCAGATGCATATGGAGTAAAATGCTGTTTCGCATAGGAAAGCACCTGTTTCCTCTGACTGTCTGTCCATCCATCTTTGAACATGCCTGCTATCATATAGATATATGCAAACATAAGATCTGACTGTTTACAGGATCTTGCGATATCCATACAGGGAGCAAAGAAATCTTCAGGATTAGATGCCTGTCCAATTGTTTCGAGCCGTCTGGACAGTTCTGGGTTTAATTCATGTCCCAATTTATTTCTGTTTCTGTCAGACATTGCTTTTAATTCGTTGAGTTCACTTTTGGCATTAAGCCTCATTTTTTCAACAGTACCGATATTCTTGGTTGTTTTTGCAGTACGTTTTAAGGAAGCCATATCCATTTCCATGGTCTTCTTGGTCTCCGGTCTTCCGGTAATCCATGCTTCCATAGTCATCATTCGCATAGAATTGATGTAAATCTGGAAACTGATTGGAGTATCTGCCGGATAGCTCTTATCGAATTTGACAGTTCGGGTAGCAATACGGCGGTTTGGAAGATTTTTGGTACTTCCTCGTCCAAGAAACATTTCGATACCAAGAGAATTGGTTGCTTTATCCAGTTTATATTTATCACGGATTTCTTCAGATTTATATGGAAGCTCTGTACCGGCTGGAATCAGCTGGCTTACATATTCTCCTCTCAATCCAAGGTTAATGGTATCATTTAAAATAGTGCTGGTGTTAAAAGCAATACCAGAAACCGGTTTGCTGACAGTTGTATCAGCAGCCTCTGGAGTACCTGGTTCTTCCAGCTTTCTTACATTGTACTTATGAAGACAGTAATGATAATATACTGCCCCTCTTGCAACGGATAAATCCGGATCACTGGTTGTCAGGGGTTCAAAACCGAAAAATTCTCTTAGCCGCTTCTGGATAAGATAAAATTTGGTCATACCGCCATTTAAAATAACGGCATCGATTTTTACATCTTTGCCACATTTATCCATAACATCAAGAATGGGATAAATGATGTTATTTACTTCTTTCTCATCCATATGCTGGATTTTTGAAACATCACTTATTTTATATTTTTCTCCCATAAGTGGGGATACAATTCTTTCTACATCGGATTTTGTATAGGTATCCGCATAAGCGTAGGAATCATAAAGGTCAATATCCATAACTTCCAGCTCATAATCTTCTGGAAGTTCTACATCAGACATTCTGGCACTGTCATAAGCCTGTGATAAATCTACTTTCAGCTTTTCAGCCAGCTTTCTTAATTTACACATGACTTCTTCTTTTCGTTTAATGCTGACTTTTATGCCATTAATCTCTTCAAAACGTTTTAACATATCTGCTGCCAACAGTTCATCAAAATTGTCACCACCAAGTAAAGTGTATCTGCTGATAGCAAGGTCTTTAATATTCAGGATCCCGGTATCGGTATATCCTACTTTATGAATGGTAACATCCAGAGTTCCACCGCCAAGGTCAAACACGAGAACATTCTTCTCTGTATCCAGAGATAACAGATCAGAAGGAATTTCACCACATTCCTGCATCCGCATGAAGTCATAAATAACTGCCTTCGGCTCGTAGAGCAGGATATCGTGCATGTTTTCGACATTGATTCCTGCTTTTCGTGCAGCATCAATGGTTGCCTGGCACTGGTCAGAATCAAACGAAGCCGGCACAGTGATAATAACATCACTTAATTCATTCTGAAACAGTCGTTTCTTGGCAGAGTTGATCATAAAAGAAAGAATTTGAGCAGAAACATCAGAAGGTGTCTTGTCTGGAATTTCTTCTACCAGAGGAACCTGATCTGTCGTTCCCATTAAGGATTTTACAGATTTGCAGACATAGCCGGCACGTGTTCCGTATCTGCTTTTGGCATAATCACCAATATCTGTAACAATTTTGCCTTCATTGTTCTTGTAATAGAATACAACGGAAGGCAGCAAAGGATTTCTGGATTTGCTGCCCATATCATTTTTTCTGTCAAGCTCCAGTACAATAGGACGCATTACATTATTCTGGATGTTTCCATAAGCAATAACAGAGTTAGTGGTTCCGAGGTCAATTGCGGTATAATACTGTTTTTCAGACATGTTAAGCTCTCTCCTATTCTTCTTTTTCTCTTACAGTTGGAAGTGAAATGATGGTATCTTCATACTTCCAACCAGGTTTTTCAACAATTACGTCTTTCTTCTCACCGGCATAATGGAATGGATCCCCAATGTAGGTGTATTCGGCCAGGTTTTCTACTTCTGTAGAGAATTCCCTTCCGGTAGTATCAATCGGTTCGATTCCACTGTCTTTAATAAAATTCAACAACTGCTTAAACACGATGGTTAAAGGAAGAAGCTGTGGTGGAATTTTAACTTTATTTTCTTTTAGGGCAGCAAGTCTTCTGTCAACCAGCTCAATACTGTCTAAAAGATGTCCGTAAGCATTAGAATTCATACTGGTATAGAAAGAAGCAATTGCTTTATTTTTTGCTTCTGCAGCAGTTTCGTCAATGGTCTCATTTAATTCATCCAGTGTGGCCTGTACCAGTTCCAATGAATTTTTACAGTTGTTATATTTGAACATGAGCTGTTCGTATTCGTTACCGGATGCCATTCCCTCTGCTTTTGCAGATTCAGAGAGGATATTTTCGGTTTCCAATAACACATCTTTGGCAGATTTCCGTTTCCGAGTCAGGCCATTTTCCTTCAAAAGCCTGTCTCGAAGATTTCTCAGGAGTTTATCACAATAACGTGCTCCGAAAGTAAAAGCGATTGGCTGATAAGTATCGTTTTTCAAATCCGGATCGACAAGAATCATAAATATAACCATACACTTTCCAATAAAATAAATTCTGCCGTTTTTTCGATCTCGCGGATTCAGGTTTTCTGTAAAGTCGGAAAAATGGGAAATAGCTTCAGTATCTCCGTCCAGTGCACTTTTTAATAATGTCGTGCCGTTTTCGATAATATTAAGGACATACCGCCTTCTATCTTCGTTGTCAAGGTTGCTGCTGTGCAGAACTGCCCGGTAATCATCATAGGATATTCCGGTTTCTTTGATAAACGTTTTCTGGAGCCTGTCATAAGTTTCATGTGGATGTAAGCCTGGGTATAGCAGACTTCCGTAAATAGCAATCCATTCATAAGTGGATTTATGCCGGCCTTTTCCATACTCTGGCATTTGTCCTTCAGCAATTTTAAGTTCTTCTTCCATTACGGATTGATAAATCAAATCATATTTCATTGTTTTGACCCTCTTTAAATAATATTTTTCATTGTTAACAGTCTGTGTTACACAGACACTTGGAAGCAGTCTGTCAGCGACATAATTAAGTGGTAATTTACTTTTGGCAGGATGGGCGTGTAATAGATATAAGGAACCAGGCATAAGCTGCCTGATCAGCATGAGTGTTTCTGGTATGGATGCATGAAGACTGTATGTATCAAATAGAATAGAAACGCATCCCTGTCGGTTCTGTTCCTGTCCAATGATAATGCACCCTTTTTCCGGTATTGTTTCACTAATATGAATATTTGGAGTGTACACTTGGTATCCCATGTCGGAAAGTGTATCTGCCACTCTCTGACTTTGGGGTTCTAAGTAAACTGAAACATCTGGAAATGTAGAATTCAGGAAATAAAACAAATCCAGATGCTTGGGAATGCTTCGTGAAACCAGGTAAACACCATGCTTTTGTTCCAGGTGTTTAGAAATCATATCTTTTAGTCTGGAATATGGATCCTGTTTGCTAAAATTACCAGCTCCAGATAAAAGGTCATCCCAGACCTGCTTTTCCTGATAAGCGTTTGGGATATTCATAAGAACCGTATCCGGATGGATATCTTCAGGTAACCGTAATCCATTCACTCCAAACATCGAGGTGATACTGAAATCTCCGGTATAAAGGATATTGTGGTGCAGGGTGTTGATATAGATCATGACTGCTCCAGGCATATGTCCGGCTGGCAGCAGGGTAAAAGTACAGTTGCGGATAAGAAATGGTTTTATAACAGATTTGGTATGGATTCTTTCCATAAGAATCTGCGCTTTCCGGTAACGCTCATTTTTGATAATGTCAGATTCTTTACGACCGGATATACGCCCAAATTCAAGAAGCTGTGTATAAATCAACTTCTTAGTTGCTTCTGTTGCGATGATTTCGGCGTCGGGCGCAAGAGAAGCGATTCTTGCCAGGGATCCGATATGATCATAATGTGCATGGCTGATTAAAATCAGATCAAGATCTGCATAATCATTCAGCTCATATAAAAGTCTTTCATAATCAGGATAGAGCTCTTCACCTTTTAATCTGGCTCCACAGTCTAAAAGTATATGTATGCCATCTATGGAAAGATAGTATGCAGAAGCTCCTATTTCATTTCCACCGCCCAAAGGGATTAAAAAATCACTCATAGTTCATCTTCCTTTTTCTAGTCTGCTATTATTATAACAGAAGGTGGTAAAATATGCCATATTTCTGCTATAATAATAACTGTTTTTAGTGAAATACACCGAAAATGGATTTTGTTAGGCAGATAATGAAAATGCTGAAAAATCGAACAGATCTCCAATGGAGAAATTGTTTTTGGGTTTCAGGGCTTCAATTACATGCTGAAGTGCTTTCTGGCATTTAGTCTCATCTCTGACAATGCCAAATAAATCAGCGGTATTCCTCGCATCTACAAGAGCATCATGCTGACGTCCACAGAAATCTTCTCCGGCATACATAACTGCATCTTTTAAGGAGATGTTATGCTCAAGCCCAAGAGTATAATCATACTCTGCCTGGAAATCCAGCCAGGAGGTAGTCATATACTTTTGATTCTGGGCTGATAATGGAATCTTTTTCATTTGGATTTCTTTTGAAAATTGAGCAAAATCATTTTCACTCCACTGGATGATCTGAATTTCATCCGGGATATTGTTGCACCAACTGAAAAACATGTCCAGTGCATCTTCAAAATAAGGGGCTGATTCTGTCATTTCTGTTTTAATTCCCGTAAGTTTTTCATATTTTCTTTCAATACGGGAATTTAAACGAGGTTTTACAAGAGTTACAAAACTTCCAATTTCCTGGTATTTTTCATCCAGTAAAACAGCTCCGATCTCAATCACTTCGAGCTTACAAATCTCACGTTCTGCTGTATGTACAGCGGCAATAGGATTCATTTCAAGATCAATAACAACATATTTCATGGTAGTTTCCTCCTGAGTTTATTTTTTCGGTACAGCCCTTATTTGAAAGCCTTACCGATAATTTGATGATAAGAGCATAACACAGCCTTACTCCGACATCAATGTCAATGCAGTACGAAAAGTAGGTCCTAAAAATAGGAGGAAAACGGGTGTCAACGAAGTACGAAAGGCTGGATTTTCAGAAATTAGATTATATGGTATAAGAATAGGTACAAGTTACCTAACACTGCAAAAAAAGAGGAGGAAATCAATATGCAGAAGAAAAGAAACATTATTCCATTGAATGAAACTTATAATGAAGTGGACACAAGCAAGTATATTAAATCCTATATGTTTATCAAGGGATTTGCTGTGGCAAAGAACCTGAAGCAGACTCTGATTGCTTTGGCTGTTGCGAGACACTTCCATAATGGGCAGTACCGTAAAGATGGAATGCCATACATTGTACATCCATTAAAAGTCTGCACGACTTTAATGAACTATGGTATTGATGATGACGTTACCCTTGCTGCTGCCCTGCTGCATGATTTGCTGGAAGACTGCAGTGATAAACTTCCATTAAAAGGCCGGGAGCTGATTACTGAATATCATCTTTCACAGGAGGTCTTGGATATTATCACACTTCTTACAAAGGAGTCAGGGTTGGATGACTATGAGCTGAGTGTGTATTTCAAAAAAATTGAGCGTAACTGTCAGGCCGCATTAATCAAACTCAGTGATCGGTTACATAATAGCACCAGCTTATACACTTTTACCTTCGACAGGATGCGAAAGTATATAAAAGAGACGAATGATTTTCTTTTGCCTATGGCATCCTACTGTAAGAACTATTATCCGGACTATACAAATTCCTTTTCTATTCTGAAAAGCAAACATCGGTGTACAAGGGCTGTCTCTTATACACATCTCCGAGCCCACGAGACTCGACGTCATCTC
>ENA-OWYR01000371-OWYR01000371.1-human-gut-metagenome-genome-assembly--contig:-NODE-371-length-18828-cov-15.1427_pt1 | contig 18828 bp, 20 predicted proteins | sample MGYA00249753_ERZ652092 | MGnify/ENA primary metagenome ERZ652092 (study PRJEB26925, sample SAMN05827204) | human gut metagenome | biome: ENVO:2100002; feature: ENVO:00000062; material: ENVO:00002003... | reverse complement strand
GTGTATAAGAGACAGATATGGATCAACGCATCTCCCAGTTTGGGGACCGGATAACCCATCTGCTCTACCGCCGCCACAAAATCATGGCATGACTGCTCCTCCACCTCGGCCAGCCGGTCAAAAAATCGTTCTCCGCAGCCGGGAGCACCGCAGCACAGAAGCAGCTTAAACGCCTCGAAATGGTCATAGACGTAATTCACCAGCCACGGAACACACTCCTCCGTCACAACATTCAACATATCCGGCTGCTCCTCGGGCGGAAGCGACGCGAAATCGCTGTGCACCTTTGTATACAGTTCCACCAGTTCCTCCGCCGCATCTTCCGTCAGCGCCGCAAACAGCGCATCCTTTCCTGCAAAATAGCCATAGATTGCGCCGGTGGTAACCGAGGCTTCTTTTGCAATCCGCCTTAACGATGCCTTCTCGTATCCGTATTCCATAAATTCTTTCCTGCTGGCCTCCAGAATCGCCGCAGCCGTATCTCTGTTTTGGGTACCCATTTATTACCTCAATTCTGCTCTGGTTCGAGCACTTTTATAACAGTGTTATATAACACCGTTATGATACGACAAAATCAGAAAACAGTCAATACAGCTTACTGAACCATTTTTCTCAGTAACTGTCATATTTACATGGAATGAGAATTGATATTTCCCCCAATATTCAGTATAATAGAAAAGCTGTGTATCCGTACGCCCTTTTCCCGGCTCCGGCCTTCGGCGTGTACACACGAGAAAAGAACATATTATTGGGGGAGATCTACTTATGAAAACGAACAACAAATGGGCCAGCAAGATGGGCTTTATCCTGGCTACCGCCGGCGCGGCCATCGGCCTTGGGAATCTCTGGAAATTTCCGTATCTAATGGGGCGCAACGGCGGATTTCCGTTCCTGATCGCTTATCTGTTTTTTATCTGCATCCTGGGTGTTCCCGTTATGATTACGGAGATGTCCCTGGGAAGAAAGACCGGGAAGAATCCCGTTCTCGCGTATGATACGATTCATCCGCATGCCCGGATCGTCGGCTGCTTCGGCGTGCTTGCCGCCTTCGTCATCTTATCCTATTACGCCATTATCGGCGGCTGGATCATCAAATACTTTGCCAGCTATGCCACCACCTTTCAGCCGCCGGCCGATTTCGGTGCGTTTACGGCGAAGCCTGTGGAACCGCTGGTCTGGTTTTTCTTATTCATGCTGATTACCGGCCTGATCTGTTATTTCGGTGTCAGTGGAATCGAAAAGGCCAGTAAATTCATGATGCCTGCGCTGTTTATCATCCTGATAATTATTATTGTCCGCGGCGTCACTCTGCCAGGAGCCGGGGAAGGGCTTGCGTTTATCTTCTCTCCGCGTTTCGATGCATTTAACATTACGTCCGTCAGCGCGGCGCTGGGACAGGTTTTCTACTCATTAAGCCTCTGTATGGGAATCACCATCACCTACGGAAGCTATCTGGACAGAGATATCAGCATTCCTAAAAGCTGCATCAACATCGCGGCCCTGGATACCGTAATCGCGGTTCTCGCGGGAATCGCCATTTTTCCTGCTGTATTTGCCAGCGGATTGGAGCCGGCCTCCGGTCCCAGCCTGATCTTTGTCACACTTCCAAAAGTATTTGATGCGCTGAAGGGCGGATCCGTTTTCGCAACCCTTTTCTTCCTGCTGGTATTTTTTGCGGCCGTGACGAGTGCTGTCGCACTCCTGGAGGTATGCGTCTCCTTCGTCATGGGAACCTGGCACTGGAGCAGAAAAAAAGCTGTGCTTCTCTTAACCACGGCGATCTTCCTTCTTGGAATTCCCAGCTCCCTGTCCTTTGGGCCGCTGGCGGATATCTCCATACTGAACTATAACATTTTCGATTTCGTCTGCATGCTGACGGACAATATCTTTCTGCCTCTGGGCGGCATCTTCATGTGCTACTACGTCGCATGGAAATGGAATCCGGAAAAGCTGGTCGAAGAAATCGAACACGGCGGAGTGCGGTTTAAGCTGGCTAAAGCCTGGATTTTCCTGATTAAGTTTATTACGCCGGTGATGGTGGCGATCGTTACTATCACGGGATTTATCACGATCTACCATACTGTTACGGGCAGATAATCCATACTCCCCCGCTGACTGAATATTTATAGAGATGCAGGAATATATTTAACCATATCTGTTGGGACAAAATATGGAGGAGAGATATGTGCACTGCAATCGCTGTTCAGACACCGCAAAGAGAAGTTTATTTTGGCCGTACCATGGATTTTTCTTATCCACTGGATCCGGAACTGTATTTTATTCCGAAAGGATATGAGTGGAAGAATCTTCTGAATACGCACAAAATCCGGAACCAATATAGTTTTATGGGGATTGGCCAGGATATTTCCAGGGTCTTCTTTGCGGACGGAGTGAATGAGATGGGATTTGCGGCCGCAGTTCTGTATTTCCCGGATTATGCCGCGTATGATCCCATCGCCGCCCCGGATTCGAAGGGAATCTCTGTGGCCGCCATCGAGCTTGTCGGATTTCTGCTGGGCCTGTGTGCTTCCGTGGATCATGCCGCCTCCCTGCTCCGGACCATCCGAATCGTGGGGGTAGAAGACTCCATTACGCATTCCATCGCCCCGCTCCACTGGATTTTGACGGATAAGAGCGGGAAATGTATGGTTGCGGAGAAGACAGCCTCCGGCCTTCATTTAATGGATAATCCCATGGGGGTGCTGTCTAACAGCCCCGACCTCCCATGGCACCTGACGAATCTGCGCAACTTTATGAACGTGACTTCTGTTCAGACTCCTGAAAAAGAGTGGGATTCTGTCAGCCTTACGCCGTTCGGACAGGGCGGCGGCACCTTTGGACTTCCGGGTGACTTCACACCTCCTTCGAGATTTGTGAGGGCGTCCTGGATGAAGAGCCATACTCCGATTCCGGAAAACAAACAGGAAGCCGTCAATACCTGTTTTCATATCATGAACAGCGTTACCATTCCGAAGGGCGCCGTCATGACCTCCCGCGGCACACCTGATTATACGCAGTATACTGCATTTATGAATCTTTCTACGCAGGAATATTTTTTTAGGACTTACGATAACAGCCGGGTTACGGCGGCGAGACTCCCTGCGGCCACTGGCCGTGATTCTAGGGCTGTGTCTCTGGGACGCATAAATAAACCGTCGGTGTTCGACCGGCGGGAGATATAGTGGAGAGAGGTATCGGAGTTGGAGATATCGAGCGGGAGGTATCGGAGGAGGAAGTATCCGTGACGGGGGCCGTATAATCGGTCGCTTCAGACTGCAGACAAACACAGTTTTTATAATTTCTTTTTAGGTCAGTTTACAAGGAACTACACGCAGACCGTGAAACGGGCTGCTGACAACAAACGGCGGTATGCTCCCGGAGAGGGCAGCATACCGCCTGTTTTGTTGTCCGGGGTTTCCAAAGGGGTGCCCCCTTTGGCACACGACTTTGCTTGCAAAGTGTAGTGTGTTATACCTGCTGGCGTGGCTGACGGGGGAAACGGGGTGCGGTGCTTCTTGCGCCCCGTTTGCTCCGGCAGGAAAACAGGCTGAATTTTTGCGAATGGGAATGAGCAAAAAATCGGCCTGTTTTCAGAGAACGGCGGCAGGTATATGAAAGCCCCCGTCCCTCGTCCTACGCTCCGACTTGTGGACAAAGTGTCCCGAAGTTGTGGCCACACTCCCGGAAAAGTAGCAGGACAGCGGGCAACCGTCAAGGCTGAAATGAACGGGGTTACACCCGGCCTTGACCGCCGCCCGCCGCCCCGCTGGATGGGTGGACAAGGCGGCCAATCCCTCAAAGTGCTTGTCCGCGCTCTTTCTGATTTTGAGGTATTCAGTTTTTCAAAATTGAATAATCAAAATAAATTTTTTCGATTGAAAAAATTTTATTTGTTATCATCTTCAATGCCATATTTTTTCTTTTGCCGAATCACATAATTACTGATTTTTTCATCATATAGTGGATACTGGTAATCCAACTGGCATGCCACTTCTGACGAAACCTCCCGGAACAATGCCATACATTGTTCAAAGGATTCCCACATATGGGGATAGGAATCCATATTATAAGTGGACATAAGTCGTTCCCACAATTCCTCTGGGACATATTGCTTCATAAATTTATAGTTTTTTCCCAAACTGAAATGAAATCCCTGTTTGATACCAATCAGCCAGGAAATCATGCGAAGCAATTCTTTTCGTACTATATCATTCATATGGTCAATAGCAAAAAGAATTTCTTTGCGGCATAAGCCCTTTACTACATATGTTGTAGTATTCCAAAATTCATTACAGCAATCGTCAAACATTCTTTGAGTAGGCTTCTGCAAGTGGTAGTCTATATCCGTTGGTATTGGCGGCTTTACGATACGGTTGTCTTTATCCAACAGTAACTTTACCAGTTTATCCCATGTAAAATACTCGTCTATCAGTTCCAGCGGCAGCAAAGTTAAATCTATCTTAACATCATCAGTAAACAGCATTAAATATGAAAATCCCTTTTCTACAGCTGGAAATAATTCCATATCTTCCGGCTTTTGCAGAATCAACCTTTCACCAAATATATCTAGCCATTTATCATCACTTGTGAAGCTGTCCATATCCGTAACAAAAAAAGTAATATCAAAATCCTGAAAATCATCAGGCGGAATATTTGTATTTGTTCTAGATCCTTCCAAAGTAACCATGCGAATGCGTTTGTCTGTTTTTGCAAAATTCAAAACAATATCATAAACTTCCTTTTCTGATCTCATTTTTATCTCCTCCAATTATTGAAATAGGTGTGAAGCCATTTTAGGGCTTTCCCGCCTTGATTACCCTTTAGCAAAGACGGGCGGGGCTGTCAACGGCGGCGCATGAAATGCGCCGTTCATCTTGACCGTTGACTGGCTCGGCTGGCTTTGCTATTTTTATCGAATTGCATATTGGTAAATTGCATTGATATGTACTTGGGTTGTATTCACGATTGGCACATTAACATCTTCGGGCTTTATGGCAAGTGGCAGCTCCGTACAGGCGAGAATGAGTGCATCTACATTTTCTTTTTCAATGTATTTATTTGCCAGTGCAATCATTTTCTCTTTATCACTAGGAATTACTATGCCATTCTCTAAATTGGGGTATATCAGTTTTCCTAATAGAGATATTATTTTTTCGCTATCGCCTTTACAAGTAACATCATCGGGCGGCGAAGTTCATCTTCCATACCCGGAATATCCATCATCTCTTTAGGCGGTTCTGCTTCCTCTACAACTTTAAGCTCAAACCCATTGTTCAGCAATCCCATTATAATCTGTGTAAGTGTGTGATGTTGTTTTACTACATCACATCCTAAAAAATGTGTATTTCGTTCTCCTGTTATAAAGTAATTATCAATCGCCCAATATTGCGGTTTCCCATCATCTGTATAAATCCAATCCTGCCCAACTCCTGCGGTAAAAACAGGGTGTTCGATATTAAAAAGAAAAATTCCACCTGGTTTTAATGTCCTATACACTTTTTGAAATATTTCCACTATGTCCTCTATATAGTGCAGAGCTAAATTAGATATAACACAATCCCATTCATTTTCTGGATAGTCATATTCCTCTAATCCGCTAATACGATATTCAATTTGATTTCCTGAATTGCGCTTTTGGGCTTCCTCAATCATTTTCTTACTTAAATCGATCCCTAATATTTTTGTAGCTCCTTGTTCTTCTGCGAACTTGCAGTGCCAGCCATATCCGCACCCCAAGTCAAGAACAGATTTTCCTTCTAACGAAGGAAACAAAGGTTTTAATTGATGCCATTCACCAGCAGCTTTTAACCCCTCTTTACTGCGGGACATCTTTGCATATTCTTCAAAAAACTTCTCATTATCGTATTCATTATTCATAACCTTAACATCTCCTATTTTATCCTTCGGCACCGCCGCCTCCAGGCGGCTCCCCAACTTCATCTGCTCGATAAATGGGAATTGCACCAAAACAATCTAAGACAACAATGCTGCCCTACTTGCGATTTTTTCTTGTACTGCGGAAACAGTTTCTTGAATGGAATAATTGGTCGTATCTACAACATTCGATTCATATATTCCCAGATTGCAAAATTGCTCCCACATTGTTTCTACCAATTCGATATTTGTTTTTCGGTCTAACTTTGAGCGTTCAACAGCCCGCTTTAAGGTTTCTTCCTTACTTGCCCTTAAAATAATATAATGCACCTCATAATGTTCCCGAACAAGAGCTTTCCATGGCTCCAAAAACCATGGCCCGACAATCCCATCTACAATTACATCATATCCGCCACGAGCATATCGCTTTGCAGCTTCTAAAAAGGCTTCAATGACAACCAGATTTTGCTCGTTGGATTCTGGCAAATGTGGTGGTATTGCGCCTTTGCTTAAGTAATGAAAAAAGTCATCGGTGTGCATATGCACTGATTTATCCATATCTGATTCCTTTGCGACAATTGACGCAGTTGTTGTTTTTCCTGTCCCCGGTGAGCCTGTAATCACAATAATTCTTCCTTGATTCATCTATATTTTACCTCCACAAATTTTGATTTGTTGATAACTCATTATATCATAATTCTTTCGGTACGTCAGCACGAAAATAAGTATGTGGTTTTTCGTAAAGTGGTCTTGTCAAATAGAAGCGGGGAGCCGGCTGTGAAGTGGAGTCCCATGGTTCCCTTATAGTCATAAGTTCGTTCTTTTCATTCATTGTAAACAGTGCTTCTACATGAAGCTGCATATAGTACGAGTTGCTTTTTCCCATTTTCTAATATTCTCCTACATTTATTTCTCTGCCTGTTCAATCATTTTCTTTACTAACCGCTGAAACAGGTCGGCGGTTTCCTCGTCCATCGGCGCAAGCTGTCCAATCTGTCCGGCTATCATCGCCGTTACATCGTCAATGGAAAGCGGTTTTTGTTTCTGTTCCGCCAGTGCGTCCCGCATGGCTTGGAACATAGCGGCGGTCACAGCTTCTCCCGGCTGTTCCCCGTTGTCTATGTCTTTCTTAATGTCCCGCAGGATAGCCAGGAACACATTTTTGATTTTTTCAATCTCCGCTTCATGTTCCCCCATCTTTTGGGCGTTCAAAAGCTGTAAATCCTGCTTCGCTTCTGCCCGGTGTTCCGGGTGTTCTTTCATCAGGTCGGACAGGGAAGCCGTTGCCATCTCGATAAGCTGGTTTCTTGCTGTTATGCCCTTTGCCGCCGTATCCTGAAAATAAATCCGTATCAAATCTATCAGCTTGGGAAAATTCCTGTGTTCCAACAGACGGTTGAGGATTTGCACATCAACAGCACCCGTCACAAGCCCCCTCACGGCCCCCTCTGACAAGCCTAATTCAGAAATATCGTAACTTTTACGGACGCTCACGGTAGACAAGCCCAGTATGTAGTCTGTCGATACCTTAAATTCCTTTGCCACACCTATGAGAATATCACTGCTTACCGTTCTTGTTTCGCCGCTGACAATGCGGCTCAATTGGGAAGCGGAAACGCCTATCTTCTCCGCAAGTTCCTTTTGTGTGATGTGGTTCCCGTTGCATAAATCGGAAATCCGCTGTCCGGGTGTTCCGGGTAAAGCCATAGACACGCACCTCCTCCGCATACTTCCATTATACAAGATAATTGCAAAAATGCAATTTCCAAAGTGTAAACTTCATCAAAATGCAATTCTCGCAAAAAGCCGGGATTTGCATTTTTTTCGTGTAGACTTAGGGTAGTTCATCGATGGACAGCACCTTGAAAACAGAATGACCGTCCGAAAAGAGAATACCACGGCTGGGGAAGCACCGCCAGGAGCCGGACTTTTGGACACTTTGTCCAGAGGTCACTTCGGGACAAAACGTCCCGAAGCTGCGGGGAGCGTGCCAACGCCGGAATACGCCGCTATTGTCGGGGCCCCCGCAAAGCCGCATGGCTTTGTGGGGAGAGGAGGAGCAGCGGAGCGAGTGAGTTTTGCCGCTTGCGGCGAAACGAGCGATACGCAGCTTGCGACGACGAGGCAGGAAACCTTTTCGGGGAGAACGGCAATGGAAAGCAAAATGGAGGGAACGCATGAGAGATAACCCCTATAAAGACTTGCCGCCGCTGGAACGCAGGCCGGACGGTTCCCTTTACCGCATGACACCGGCGCAGAAGAAACAGGCGGCCAGCCTGATACGCCGGGAGTGCTGTTGCTGTGAGGACGGCAACTGCATTGTCCTTGACGATGGGGACGCCTGCACCTGCCCGCAGACGGTTTCTTTCTCGGTCTGCTGTAAGTGGTTCCGCTGGGCGGTCTTGCCGCTGGACGGGACGCTGAAAGCGGAGATTTTCCGGGATAAGGACATGAAACGCTGTGCGGTTTGCGGCGGCGTGTTCGTCCCCAAATCCAACCGGGCTAAATACTGCCCGGACTGCGCCGCCAGAGTTCACAGGCGGCAGAAAACAGAAAGTGAACGGAAAAGGAGGTCTGCTGTGGACAGTTAGGAGCGGAAAAGCCTTGATTTATAAGGCTTCGCAGGCCCCAAACCGGGGCAGGTGGTATAAAGTATCGCCCGCCCCGGAAAACGGGCTTCTAACCGTCCACAAAACACGATATGACAAACACGATTTACATTCACCAGCCGGAACAGGCGTTCAGCTTCACCCGGCTCCCGAATTTTCTCTTTGAAGCCCCTACATTCAAGCCCCTGTCCAACGAGGCAAAGGTGTTGTACGCCTTTATCCTGCGCCGGACAGAGTTATCCCGCAAGAATGGGTGGGCGGACGAGTACGGGCGGATTTACCTGTACTATCCCATCTGCGAGGTAGTTGACCTGCTCCGCTGTGGGCGGCAGAAAGCGGTAAATACCATGCGGGAACTGCAATATGCCGGACTGGTGGAGATCCAGAAGCAGGGCTGTGGAAAACCCAACCGCATTTTCCCAAAATCCTATGAAGCGGTTCCGAACACCGACTTCAAGAAATCCCGTTCTGGTACGCCGGAGGGCTGAAAACCGTACCCATGAAGTACGGAAATCACTCCTGAGAAGTACGAAAACCGGACGGTATATAGAAATACAAAGATTAAAAAGATTGATTTATATTCTATCCATTCCAATCCTATCCGAGCTATTTTCTGCGGGATTTTCCCTGTGGAAAACCCCGGATAGGAAAGGAATGGGGAAAGGAGCAGAATGGCACAGCACGCAATTTTGCGTTTTGAGAAGCACAAGGGCAACCCGGCAAGGCCGCTGGAAGCCCATCACGAACGGCAGAAAGACCAATACGCCAGCAACCCTGATATTGACACCAGCCGGAGCAAATACAACTTCCATATCGTCAAGCCGGAGGGACGCTATTACCACTTCATTCAGAGCCGGATTGAGCAGGCCGGGTGCCGAACCCGCAAGGACAGCACACGGTTTGTCGATACGCTGATAACCGCCAGCCCGGAGTTTTTCAAGGGGAAATCCCCAAAGGAGATACAGGCGTTTTTCCAGAGGGCGGCGGATTTCCTCACCCACCGGGTAGGGCGGGAAAATATCGTGTCGGCGGTGGTACACATGGACGAGAAAACGCCCCACCTGCATTTGACCTTTGTTCCGCTGACAAAGGACAACCGCCTGTGCGCTAAGGAGATTATCGGCAACCGGGCAAACCTGACGAAGTGGCAGGATGATTTTCACGCCTACATGGTGGAGAAATATCCCGACTTGGAGCGTGGGGAAAGCGCCAGCAAGACAGGCCGGAAGCATATCCCCACCCGGCTTTTCAAACAGGCGGTTTCCCTCTCCCGGCAGGCAAGAGCCATTGAAGCCACACTGGACGGCATTAACCCGCTGAACGCCGGAAAGAAAAAAGAGGAAGCCCTCTCCATGCTGAAAAAGTGGTTCCCGCAGATGGAGAATTTCTCCGGGCAGTTGAAAAAGTACAAGGTCACAATCAATGACCTGCTGGCAGAAAATGAGAAGCTGGAAGCACGAGCCAGAGCCAGCGAGAGCGGCAAAATCAAAGACCGCATGGAGCGGGCAAAGCTGGAAAGCGAACTGCACGATATGCAAAGGCTGGTTGACCGTATCCCGCCGGATATACTGGCGGAACTGAAACGGCAGCAGCGGCAGTATGGAAAGGAAAGGTGATTTTATAAGTAACAATATCAGATACAAAAAGGAAACAGAAGTCGTGACTTTTCAGGGAAAGGAAATCACGCTGGAAAACCTCTCCCCGGTGTTCACGCCGGAGCAGGAAGCGACCAAACGCCGGGAACTGGAGCAGCAGCTTTATGAGGTGTTCCGCAAATATGCCGATAAGCGGCAGAAAGAGGAAGCCGGGGCATAAATCCCGAAGCCATCGTTGATTTGCGGGGCTGCTGGCGGTATAATAGAACTGTCAGCAGCTCCGTTTCTTTTTAAGAAAAGGAGCGACAAAATGAATAACAGGATAGACGCGATCTATGCAAGGCAATCGGTAGACAAAAAGGACAGCATTTCCATTGAAAGCCAGATTGAGTTTTGCAAATACGAATTGAAAGGCGGGAACTGTAAGGAATACACAGACAAAGGGTACAGCGGCAAGAACACAGACCGCCCGAAGTTTCAGGAACTGGTGCGGGATATTAAGCGGGGCTTGATTGCAAAGGTCATTGTTTACAAACTTGACCGTATCAGCCGTTCCATTCTGGACTTTGCCAACATGATGGAACTGTTCCAGCAGTACGATGTGGAGTTTGTGTCCTCTACGGAGAAGTTTGATACCTCCACCCCGATGGGGCGGGCTATGCTGAATATCTGTATCGTGTTCGCCCAGCTTGAACGGGAAACGATACAGAAGCGGGTGACAGACGCTTACTACTCCCGCAGTCAGCGGGGCTTCAAGATGGGCGGGAAAGCCCCTTACGGCTTCCACACCGAGCCTATCAAAATGGACGGTATCAACACAAAGAAGCTGGTGGTAAACCCGGACGAAGCGGCCAATATCCGGCTGATATTTGAGATGTACGCCCAGCCCACAACCTCTTACGGGGACATTACCCGGTACTTTGCCGAACAGGGGATTTTGTTCTACGGCAAGGAACTGATACGCCCCACACTGGCGCAGATGTTACGCAATCCCGTCTATGTGCAGGCGGACTTGGATGTGTACGAATTTTTCAAAAGCCAGGGTACGGTTATCGTCAATGACGCCGCCGACTTTACGGGGACAAACGGCTGTTATCTGTATCAGGGGCGGGATGTGAAGCCCAGCAAGAAAAACGACTTGAAAGACCAAATGCTGGTGCTGGCTCCCCATGAGGGCATTGTTCCGGCGGATATATGGCTGGCTTGCCGCAAGAAGCTGATGAACAACATGAAAATCCAGTCCGCCCGAAAAGCCACCCACACATGGCTGGCGGGGAAAATCAAGTGCGGGAACTGCGGATATGCGCTTATGAGTATCTTCAATCCGTCCGGCAGGCAATATCTCCGCTGTACGAAACGGCTGGACAATAAAAGCTGTCCGGGCTGTGGGAAAATCATCACTTCCGAACTGGAAGCGGTGGTTTACCAGCAGATGGTGAAGAAGCTGGAAAAGCACAAGACGCTGACGGGCAGGAAGAAAGCGGCAAAGGCCAATCCCAAAATCGCCGCCCTGCAAGTAGAGCTTCTCCATGTGGACAGCGAGATTGAAAAGCTGGTGGACAGTCTGACGGGCGCGAACAATGTCCTGCTCTCCTATGTGAATGTGAAGATAGCGGAACTGGACGGGCGCAAGCAGGAACTTGTGAAGCAGATAGCCGAGCTGACGGTGGAAACCATCAGCCCGGGACAGGTCAACCAGATTTCCGGCTACCTCGACACATGGGACGATGTATCCTTTGACGACAAGCGGCGGGTGGTGGATTTGATGATTACCACCGTTGCCGCCACAAGCGACAGCTTGAACATTACATGGAAAATCTGACGGGCGGTAATCCTCCCGTCAGACCGTTACCCTGTGTAGTCCCTTGTAAACTGTACTTTTCAATGATTAAAGACAAAAGCATCTTCATAAAAAACATATACTATATGCTTTCATATGCCTTCACGACGCTGAACCAAGGCGGTTATGAGGATGTTGCTACCGAAGAATTCGAAAACATACATAATCTCTTTGCTGCTATCTTAGCAAAAGGCATCGGCAAACAGTTGAAGCAGGGCCTGTATCGAGAGTACCTAAACCGCAAGGATGACATTACCGTTGTGCGTGGCAAAATTGATATGCCGGGGACTATTCGGAACAGGCTTTCCAGAAAGCAGGTATTAACCTGTGAGTATGACGAGCTTTCTGAAAATAATCTTTTCAATCAAATTCTCAAAACTACTGTCATGCTTCTACTGCGACATGCTAGGGTCGATCAGGAACACAAGAATGACTTAAAAAAAGAAATGTTATTCTTCTCCAATGTTGACACCATTGATCCTACTGCAATCCGCTGGGCTGCAATTCGCTTTCAAAGAAATAACAGCACCTACCGTATGCTTATCAGTCTGTGTCAACTCATTCTTGACGGGATGCTGTTAACAACGGACTCTGGAGAATTTAAGCTGGCTTCTTTTGTTGACGAACAACGTATGAACCGTTTATATGAGAAGTTTATTCTTGAATACTATGCCAAAGAGTGTCCATGGGTAACAGCAACCGCCTCGCAGATTCCTTGGGCCTTAGATGATGGAGTAGGGCCAATGTTACCGATAATGCAAAGCGACATCATGCTCACTAGAGGTAGCGAAGTGCTTATTATCGATGCCAAATATTACACACATACAACACAGAAGCAGTACGACATCCACAAAATCCACTCCAGTAATTTGTACCAGATATTTACTTATGTCAAAAATAAGGATATGGAGTTTGGTGTTCAGCCTCATACTGTTTCCGGGATGCTTTTATATGCGGCAACGGACGAGGAGATCCAGCCAGATAACAGCTATCAAATGAGTGGAAATAAAATTAGTGTCCGAACCCTTAATTTAAATCGTGACTTTTCAGAAATTGCCGCACAGCTAAATGCAATTGTAGATGAGCACTTTTCGGGTCTTTCCGACCACCTATAAATCCCTATGTATCACTATGGGATGAGTCAATTAACCGTATGTCTCTAGCAGGAGGTAATGGTACCAGTATTCGTCACTGTATACAAAACTATATAATTTTGAGAGAGAGCATATAATTATGCCCTCTCTCAAACCTTTAATACGATTTATTGTAATAGACTGGCCTGCCAATGGAAGTAAAGCCCTCCAGACCGGTGATTACCACATTATTTTGGCTGAACGCACAGTGGATGATGAGCATGTTTCCGCTTTCATCTCTGCCACCTACGATTCCCACATGCTCATCATCGGGATAGAACACCAGATCGCCGGGCTGGGCCTCATTCCACGAGATGGGGGTACAGTAGGTGTGCTGCATGTGGGCACCGCCGCCGTGGCCTATGACGTACTCTCCATCAGTAACATTGTAAAATACCCAATCGACGAATCCACTGCAATCTAGCCCGTAAGGCAGGTAGGTTCCAGTAGTCGAGCTGCCGTCCGCCCATACCTTGGTGAGCTGGCCCCAGCGGAAGTCCCAGCCAATTACTAGGGACTTCCCACCCCAGAAGTAGTTGACCTTGCCTACCAGTCTGCAGGCGGTTTCCACCACAGCCCGACGCTCTGGGTCCAGATCAGCGGGCAGGTCAGCCATCAGCTTCTTTGCTGTGGCGTCGGAGATCGTGAGATCCCCGGCCAAGGCAGCCAACATGTCGTAGTTTGCCAGCAGTTCATCCAGAGCCTTATTCTGTTCCTCGGTGAAAGAATAAAATACCCGCATATCATCCGGCGTCCTGGCGGTGATCGTCACAGTGAGTATTTGCTCTGTCCAGGCTGGAGTGTCTCCAGTGGCGGGATGCTCCACCTCTCTGGAGGAGGATGTCAGTTTTGTCATGTCCCAGAAGACTGTGCGCAGGGCCTCCACATTGGCCGCATCCAATATCGCCACTGTCGTTCCATCAGCAGCGCCCGCCGTTTTGGCGGCAAACACCGCCAGAATATCAGACCAGGGGGGCGGCTGTCCCTGGATCTCCAGCGTATCATATCCACCCTCCGCCTGCATGCTGGAGATCTTCTCTCCCAATTCGCCGTTGATCTGTGCCATCGCCTGGGTGGGAGAGATGGCTCCGGTCGTTTCATCAGGACTGGCAAAAAAGATCCCCAACGGTGAGGCGAGGATGACACCGCACAGGCAGATGACGGCCACGACTGCGATCACCACCCCACCGCCTGCTGTAGCCGCGGCGGCAAGAGCTTTAGCTGCCGCGATCACGGCGCGGAGTGCGCGGTTTGCCGCCTGTGCGGCCTGCCTGGCGGTCACACGGGCCGCCTTTGTGGCCTTTTGAGTCCGTGCCAGCCTGGCCCCCACCTCCGCCGCACGGCGGGCCTGTCGGGCCGGAAACGCTCTTGCAGGCGGTTTCCCACCTGGCTTTCCGATCCCAGCCGTTTTGCGAATGGGATGGCCAGCCGATTTGACCGGCACGCCTCGTTCTTTTACTGCCGTCTTTGCGGTGCTGCCCATGGCCTGCCTGGAGGCCTCCACATGAGGCCGGGGCTGCACACGAGAACCACCTGTCTGCCCAGACACCTGATGTGGATGCTTGCGGGTCTCTATACCTTGTGGCCGTTTTCCCGAGGGAGAAGCTACCGAGGGGCCGTCCTCTCTTGCGGGCAAGCGCCGCTCCAGTTTCCTGCTGCGGAGAAGGGTGCCCTGGCGCTCCCGCACAAAGGACGATTTTCCCTGCTGCAAGGCGCTTGGCGGCGTGGCAGGCTCGGGGGCGGCTTGCATCTTCAGATAGGTGTCCTTAGTCTTGATGTTTCTTTTTTGAGGTGCTTGGGATGTGGACTGTAGCTGGGTGCGGCTTCTGCCTGCACTTTGTGCCTGGATCTGACTCCCCGTTTCTTTGGCACGGAGATGGCCCTGTGGAGACGGAACACTGCCATCCCCTGGCCTTGCTGCTTCGGGAGGAGCATGACGGCCAAAATATTCGCCCTTGCCTGTATCCGAGGTGTGTTGTGTACCCTTTTTCTTTTTCCCAAGCAGGCGTTCTGCCATATGCTCCGCCCGTTTGGCACCGCCTACTTCAGCATCCCCAAGCTGATCGCCGCCGAAATCATCTCGCTGTCCATGCTGGGCAGTGTCTCGCAGCTGTCCCCGCAGGCGTTCTGTGCCGTCATCCAGGCCACGGCGGATCAGTTCTTTTGGCGCGGATTTTACCCGTTCTTTTAAGGTGTGCCGCGTCTGCAGTTTCTCTTTGATTTTTCCGATGTATCATCACCTCAATTCAGTGGGAGGGGCCGAAGCCCCTCCCGGTCTTATCATACAGTCAGATCGGAGGGCTTGGTGGTCATCCATTGGTAGAGCTGCGTATGCTTGGGGAAATTGTCCATAAACGGTACAATGGCGCTGCCACACTTGATGAGGCCGCGCCCGAATTCCACATTGGTGATGTAGGAGAGCTGGTTGTCGGAGATATTCAGCAGCCGGGCCAGCTCCAGCCGGTCGGTGCTGGCCTGGTTGAGCATGACCAGGAATTCACTGTTGGCCAGCATGGTCCGGGCTGTGTGGGACTGGAGCAGATCGTCCACATTCTGGGTCAGGCCGGTACAGCAGGCACCGTACTTCCGCACCCGCTTCCAAAGGGTGAACAGAAAGTTGGCGCTGTACTCATGCTGGAACAGCAGATAGATCTCATCGATATAGATCCAGGTATTCCGCCCCAGGCGGCGGTTGCGGGTGATTCGGTTGAGAAAGCTGTCCAGGATCACCAGCATGCCCATGGAGAGCAGCTGTTTGCCCAGCTTCCGGATGTCATAACAGGCAATGCGGGAGCTCATGTCCACATTGGTGGGTTTGGCAAAGGTGTTGAGACTGCCCTCCGTGAACAGTTCCAGGGCCAGAGCCACATCCCGCGCCTCTGCCTCCGGCTGGCGCAGCAGTTCGGTGTGAAAGTCCTGGAGTGTGGGGGCCTGGCCCCGGCAGCCGTCCCGCACATAGTCGTGGTAGCACTGTGCTGTACAGCGGTCGATGATAGACTTCTCCTTGGCAGACAGCTTTCCGGCCCCCACAGACTGCTCACAGAGGGAAAGCAGGAACTCCGATTTCAGCACCACGGGGTTTTCACCCTCGCCGTAGCCCTGCTCCATGTCCATGGCGTTGATGTGGTTGCTGGAGGTGGCGGAGATCTCCACCACCTCGCCCCCCAGCCCTTCTACCAGAGGACGGTATTCCGACTCCGGATCGATGATTAGGATGTCATCCTGGGTAGAGAGGGCCAGGGCGGTAATCTCCCGCTTGGCGGTAAAGGATTTGCCGGAGCCGGACACGCCCAGAACAAATCCGTTGCCGTTGAGGAGCTGCTTGCGGTCGGCAATGATGAGATTTTTGCTGATGACATTCTGGCCGTAGTAAATGCCGCCCCGGTCCCGGATCTCCTGGGCTTTGAAGGGCATGAGGACGGCCAGGGCCTCGGTGGTCAGGGTGCGCAGGGCGTCGATCCGCCGCAGCCCCAAGGGGAGGGCGGTGACAAGGCCCGCGTCCTGCTGCCAGTTCAGGGTGGTCAGCTGACACAGATGCTTGCGTGCGATGGACTGGAGGGTCTCTGTGTCGCTGTCCAGCTCCTCCTTGCTGTCGGCCAAATGCACCAGAGTCACCACAGCGAACATCATCCGCTGATCCCGTGTGGTCAGGTCATCCAGCATTTCCCGCGTCTCTTTCCGCTGCTGCTCCAGGTCGTAGGGCACCACCGCGGAGAAGTTGTTGTTGCTGTTCTGCCGCCGCTGCCAGTTGGTGACGTTGGTCTCCACCCCCAGCAGGCGGTTCTGCATTTCCCGCACGGCCTCATCGGTGGGGACAGGGATCACGTCGATGGACAGCATCATGGTGCGGTTCAGGCTGGTGAGTTCATTGATCATGGAGTCCTTGATGTAGCTGGCATACTCCTTGAGGAACATGGCCCGGCCATATTTATTGCCCAGGATAAAGTGATCCTTCCGAAACTCCATGCTGTCCGGGCAGATGGTGTCCTTGAAGGAGCGTCCTGTTTTCATGCACTCCCGCAGGTCGATATGGAACCGGGACTCCTCGCCCACCCGGTAAAAATCATGGAGCACACGCAGCCGCTCCACCGCGTCCAGCTCCTCACAGTGGGAATCCAGGTGATTGAGCCGGGTGGTCACATCATTCATGACCCTGTCGAAGAAGGTCCGGGCCTCCTCGGGCGTTTTCTTATGGGTGGAGACGGTGACATATCGCTCCTGCACCATGCTGTTGGAGGAGTCGGTGACCTTGTCAAGCAGCATGGCGTTGTACTCCGAACGGCCTCCGTCCAGATGATCCCCCTGGGGCGGGATCAGGATCTCCCGCTCAAAGTTGCGGCGGTTGAGCCGCTTGTTGTTGATGGTGATTTTGGTGGTAGAGCCGGTGTCCAGGGCATTGAGTAGTTCCGAGTAGCCCAGGAACATGGACGTCTTGTCCTCTTTGGAAGCGATGGCGTAATTGATGTCGGAAAAGCGGATGGTTTTCGAGAATTTCCCGCCGAACTGGAAAAGCCCATCCGGCCAGATCCGGCGGATGGGGATGGTGTCCTGAACGGACTTTGGCACCGTAAGGTGCTCCTTGTCCTGCTTCAATGTGTTTTGAAGGGTCTTAATCAAGTCGAATGGCCTCCTTTATCGATGAATGTTCCATGAGTTGGACATAGAGATCGTTTGAACGGAACAAGAGACGTTTGGGCATGAAAAATTCCGAGCGGATATACGCCATGAGAAAGCGTTCCAGCGTCATGCCGTTATAGGTGAAAAAACCACCCAGGGCGAATGGAAACGCGGCCAGGATACACACCCATCCGATCTCGCCTGTTCCAAGCACCGGGTGCAGGCAAAAGTACACGGCCAGCGCCACCAGAACGGCCAGCAGGGCAAACAAAAATTGCCGCAGGGACAGGCCGAAAAATAGACTTTCCTGGTAATTCCGCACCTCTTTATTGATGCGTACCTCCAAGGTATCACCTCCTGCATTTCTGTTTGGTTTTCATGGACAGACCGTTGCAAAGCCTGTCCGGCTATGGTACCATTTGCTCAACTTAGGAAGGGAGTTGAGCGTATGGCATATCTGATGCTCGGGAGCGTAATGATCTTGCTCTCCATTGTGTTCCGCCTGGCAGCGGTGTTTCGCCTGACCATCCCACTGGTTTATGCGCTGATCGTTCCCACCGTTTTTCATGAATGGTACTATGCCAATCAAACGCTGGCCAACGTCATCTGGTATGCGCTGCTGGCGGTTGTAGTTCTGTCCTGGGTGGTCTCCCTGGTTCGGAAGGTTCAGGACATCCTGCTCCGGAGGAGAGAGGACAAGATGCTGGAACTCATCGTGCTCAACCGGATGCGGGAGGCCCAAATGTACGGGAAACCAGAAGCGGATGGCGGATATAAGATCCAGGTGGACGACCTGTTTGACGATGATTAACCAAGCCCCATCAATTCCCGGATGATCCGGTCACTCATCTTGATGGAACCAACCAGCACCAGCATATTGAAGATCAATTCTCCAATGTAGTTCCAGACCAGTGTGGCCGGTGCTGTGGAAGCGTCGCCCACAGCGGGTGGGGCGGAGGCAAACTGCGAAAAAATGACGCAGGCTAGCACAATGATACAGCCCTCCAGGCAGATGGCGGCATAGCTTTTGAGGAAAGCGACGCCGATGCTGCTGGAGGGCTGTCCCGCAAAACTAGACAGAGGGATGGGTGCGATAGCGGTTGCCAGTAGGGTAAGCGCCCAGCGCCTTGCCGCATTTCGGCGGCAGGTTTCCAAACGCT
>ENA-OWYR01000357-OWYR01000357.1-human-gut-metagenome-genome-assembly--contig:-NODE-357-length-19303-cov-8.51075_pt1 | contig 19303 bp, 15 predicted proteins | sample MGYA00249753_ERZ652092 | MGnify/ENA primary metagenome ERZ652092 (study PRJEB26925, sample SAMN05827204) | human gut metagenome | biome: ENVO:2100002; feature: ENVO:00000062; material: ENVO:00002003... | reverse complement strand
TTAGCGATATTATCAAGCGGAACTTTTCCCTCACCCTCACCAAACTCAACTTTTACGTTGATATGTCCGTCTGGCTTTTTGTGGGAAAGCAGTACAACCGTCTCCACATGTTTCGTAAACGGAAAAAGATCAAACGGTGTACACTCTTTCATCCGGTATCCATGCTTTGTCAGATACTTCAGATCCCGCACCAGCGTTTCCGGACCACAGGATACATACACGACTTTATCCGGAGCCAGTCGCACTACAGAGGAAAGAAACGCCTCATCGCTTCCCGTACGCGGCGGATCCATAATGACCACATCCGCATGTTCTCCTTTTTCTGCCATCTCTACCATAAATTGTCCGGCATCTTCATTATAAAAAGTAACATTGTGAATATGATTGCGCTTTGCATTGGAGATAGCATCCTTTATCGCATCACGGTTTAACTCCACTCCGATCACATGCTTTGCGCGGCTGCTGGCAATCAACCCGATCGTGCCCGTACCGCAGTATGCATCGATCACGGTCTCGTTTCCCGTCAGTTTTGCACAGGAAATGGCTTTCCGGTAGAGTTTTTCTGTCTGCTGCGGATTTACCTGATAAAATGAAGTCGGCGAAATACGAAATGTGCATCCGCACAGTTCGTCCTCAATAAATCCTTTTCCAAAAACGGTAATATTGCGCTCCCCGAGCACCATGCTGGTCTTGCGGTCATTGACGTTGATCACTACTGTGCTGATCTCCGGGAATTTCTTCCGCAGTGCTTTGACAAAATTATTTTTGGAAGGAAGAATCGGAGATACCAGTACAAGCACCACCATAATCTGTCCGCTGTGATAGCCCTTTCGCACCAGCACATGACGCAGCAGCCCATATCCGGTATCCTCATCATATGCACGAATCCGGAAAGAACGCATCATATTTTTGATTTCACGGATAATGGCATCTGCCTGTGCATCCTCGATCTGGCACTGCTCTACATCCACGATGTCATGCGAATGTTTCTCATATACGCCTGCCACAATATGTCCGCGTTTATTGCAGGAAAAAGCCGCCTGTACTTTATGCCGATAGTGGTATGGATCGTCCATCCCGATGATTGGATTGATCTTTCCAAACGGTTCCATGAGTTTGCGCATGTAACTCTGCTTTTTGGAAAGCTGCTGACTGTACAAAATTCCCTGATAGTCACATCCTCCGCATCTTTTTGCGTAAATGCAGTGTTCGCCTGTTTTTTGTATCTGGCTTATGTTCGGTTTTCTATCCGTTTCTCTTCCCCTGTTCCTCTCTTTTTTCATCTTCTGTCCCGTTGTTTTTTTCTGTCCTATTTGCATATTTTCCAACTTCCTGTACTTGATTTTTAAAGTTCTTTCTCGTAGCACCACCAGTCCTCGTCAAATAAATCGCTCTCTCCCACTACGTCAAAATGCAGTTTTTCATAAGAACGGAGCGCTTTTTTATTTGTCTTACACACGAGAAAATGTACACTCCTTTTCCCCTGTTTTTTCAATTCTTCCATGCCATGCTGCAGAAGCTGCCGGGCAATTCCCTGATTCTGCATATCGGTGCGTACCCCGAGTCTGGAAAGCTCCGCAGACGGCTGCAGTGTTTTGGACCAGCAGGTGAGTGCTTCCACCTGCGGATCTTCATCCACTGTAATCGTGCCAATGATTTCTCCATCTTCATTTTCCATACAAAAAAGAGCATTTCTTTTCATATCATAATCAAATTCCTGTTCTCCTGGATACCCATTGCCCCATGCGCAGTATGGAGTACCGATCAGCGACTGATACAGCGCAAGAATTTCTTCCTTATCGTCCTGCTTAGCTTTTCGAAACTTCATTTTTCCTCTTTTCATCCTTCGCTTTCGATTTTCTTTCTCAACTATGCCATAATGCTCTCTAAAATGCAAGTATACTGCCCTTTTCATTTTTTTACCCAAAACACCCCGGCAGCCGTTTTTATAACGGATACCGGGGTGTCTGTTTTCTATAGCCGGGTGTACTTATACCTGAATACGATCTGCAATCTCATTTCCCATGGCGAACCGTTCTCCATTGGCACCGATGATCAGTCCATTAGATAATTTCTGAATCACCTGGACGCTGCCACCTTCTTCTACATGATGGCGGTGCAGGAATTCTACAACTTCCGGTAATCCGAATAACCACTGAATGGTATAATTTCCACCAACTTCTGCTTTTGATAATGCCTGCATAATGCTCCCTCCTTCTATAGCTTCTCCATTCGGTTACCACTATTATATGGAGTTTATACCCGGTTAGTCAATCGAGAGCTTTCTCCTTTTATTATAACCGAAATAAGTCATCACTGATCTGAAAAACTGTTCATTTGTTCCAGTTTTTCCCTTTAAGATATGTTATATTATGCGTAGAAAAAGGGAAAGCCAGAGAAGCGGCTTACCCGAATATATTAAATAACTGTTTTATCAACAGCCGTCATTATTCGCAGTAATGGCGGCTATTTTCGTTTTCCCTTGAAAATCGTGTAGTACAATCCAACAAGGGCGCAAATGAACTAAGAGGATTTGCTTATTTCGAGATATTTTTCTATAAAAGTGTGTCAAAAGGTGTGTCAGTCTTTTATTTCATATCAGAGAATTGTTCCGGAACCCCTATAAATAAGCATTCTTCGGATTATTTCTCATCAACAACCTGGAAGATAAAAAATTTAAGATAATAGCTCTCCGGCACATTCGCAGAATTTGCCCACAAAATCGGATGATCCGGCGCCTGCGTACGGAATTCCACCTGACGCAGCCGTTTATGTGCCGCCTTTGCAGCTTCCTTCACCGTCTTTGCCAGCAGTTCCTGTGTCATAAAATGGGAACAGGAACAGGTTGCCAGGTATCCACCGTCTTTTACCAGCTTTAACCCTTTCATATTGATCTCCCTATAACCTTTGATGGCATTCTTCGTGGCCTCACGGGATTTCGTAAATGCCGGCGGGTCGAGAATGACTACATCATACTTTTCTCCGGCTTCTGCCAGTTTCGGAAGCTCGTCCAGTACATTTGCACAGCGAAAATGTACCGTATCTTCCAGATGATTACGCACGGCATTGGCATTTGCCTGCTGCACCGCATATTCCGAAATATCAAGTCCAGTCACATCGGAAGCACCTGCGATTCCTGCATTCAGTGCAAACGTTCCCATATGTGTAAAACAGTCCAAAACTCTCTTTCCTTTACAGATCCGCTGCATTGCCAGCCGGTTATACTTCTGGTCCAGGAAAAAGCCCGTCTTCTGACCATTTACCACATCGACCAGATAGTGCACGCCATTTTCCGTGATCTCCACCTCTGTATCAAATGTTTCCCCAATAAATCCTTTCAACTTCGGAAGTCCTTCTTTCCTGCGCTCATTGGCGTCACTTCTCTCATAGACTCCACGGATAGAAATACCGTCCTCTTTCAGTACCCCTTTTAATAATGAAACGATTGTTTCCTTGAACTGCTCCATACCGAGTGCCAGACATTCCACCACCAGCACATCCTCATACTTGTCAACCACCAGTCCCGGCAAAAAATCCGCTTCCCCGAAAATCACACGACAGGAAGATGTATCCACCGTTGTCTTCCGGTATTCCCAGGCATTCTTTACACGCATACGAAGAAAATTCTCGTTAATCTCCTGATCCGCATGACGGGTCAGCATGCGGATACGGATCTTCGAATTCTGATTGATAAATCCCTTTCCCATCGGATATCCGTCAAAATCATGTACCGTCACCACATCTCCATTGGTAAATGTCCCCACAATCGTATCAATCTCATTATCAAAAATCCATGCGCCACCCGCCTTGATCGTGCGGCCTTCTCCCTTTTTTAAAGTAACAATTGTATGATTCTCCATCTTCTTTTCCTTCCTGTAAATATTTTCTTCATAGAGATACCATGTGCGATGTCGAACATTTGAGGACATATACACAATATCTTCTTTTCGCTGTCCCAGCTTCGTTTTCGTTTGGGACATATGCACAATATTTCTTCTTTTATGTCCCACTTTTATTTTCGTTCGGGACATATACATAATATCTACACTTCTATATCCCATTTTTAACGCTTTCCGGGACATATCAGTGGAAACTTTTTCTATATATCCCACTCTGACTCTTCTTCGGGACTTTTCAACTTAAAAATCTTCCATATATCCCTGCCCTGTCTATCTTAGAATTTTTTCTCTCAAATATCTTCTATATGCCCTCTCCCTGTCTACCTCAGGACTTTTTCCCTTAAAGTGTACCACAGAATAATTACGTTTTCCAGCACTCCCCATTGTTTTTGAAATCCATAAATGTTATAATGTTGTTAATAAATTAACGAAGTTGTTGCATTTCTGTTCACAACTTCACGCTAAGACATACAAGGAGGTCTTATACGAATGGATTTTTCAGAAGAATACAGACAGAAGCTCGTTTCAGCAGACGAAGCCGTAAAAGTAATCAAATCCGGTGACTGGGTAGACTATGGCTGGTGTACCAACACCGTAGATGCACTGGACAAAGCACTTGCCAAGCGTACCGATGAACTGAAGGATATCAACCTGCGTGGCGGAATCCTCTTAAAACCGCTTGCCGTATTTGAGCGCGAAGACGCCGGCGAGCATTTTACATGGAATTCCTGGCATATGTCCGGAATCGAACGTCATATGATCGCACGTGGCTGTGCATTCTACAGCCCGATCCGTTATTCCGAGCTTCCTCGTTATTACCGTGAGCTGGATTGTCCGGATGATGTGGCAATGTTCCAGGTTGCTCCAATGGACAAGCATGGATACTTCAACTTCGGGCCAAGTGCTTCCCATCTTGGTGCGATGTGTGAGACAGCCAGACATATCATCGTAGAAGTCAACGAAAATATGCCGCGCTGCCTTGGCGGAACAGAAAACGGTATACATATTTCCAAAGTCAATGCAATCGTAGAAGGCTCCAACCCTCCAATCGGAGAACTCGGTGCCGGCGGTCCTGCTACCGAAGTAGACCAGAAAGTTGCACAGCTGATCGTAGACCAGATTCCAAACGGTGCCTGCTTGCAGCTTGGTATCGGTGGTATGCCAAACGCAGTCGGTTCCCTGATCGCACAGTCCGACTTAAAGGATCTTGGTGTTCACACAGAAATGTATGTAGATGCATTCGTAGACATTGCCAAAGCCGGAAAGATTACCGGTGCCTGCAAAAACATTGACCGCTACCGTCAGGTATATGGTTTCGGTGCCGGAACCAAGAAGATGTATGATTATCTGGATGAAAATCCAGAACTGATGAGCGCACCTGTCAGTTACACCAACGATATCCGCTCCATCGCAGCACTGGACAACTTCATCTCCATCAACAACTGTGTAGATATCGACCTGTTCGGACAGATCAGTGCCGAGTCTTCCGGAACCAAACACATCAGTGGTGCCGGCGGACAGCTTGACTTCGTTCTCGGTGCTTATATGTCCAAAGGTGGAAAGAGCTTTATCTGCTGCTCTTCCACATTCACGGATAAGAAAGGTGTTATGCATTCCCGCATCCGCCCGACCCTGGCAGAAGGTTCCATTGTCACAGACACCCGTGCAAATACCCACTATGTCGTTACCGAATATGGCATGGTCAATGTAAAGGGATTATCTACCTGGCAGAAGGCAGAGGCTCTGATTTCCATTGCACATCCGGACTTCCGCGATGAGCTGATCAAAGAAGCAGACCAGATGCACATCTGGAGACGTTCCAACCGATAAGAACACCGTTTGTTCACAATTTATTCATATTGCAAAAAAACCTCGTTTTTAACGGGGTTTTTTTATAAATTTTACCTCTTGTCTTTACTATCCTTTTTTAGTAATCTATAGTTCGAGTAAAGGAGAGGTAAAGATGAAGAAATTTTTTAGTATTATCAAAGAAAAACTATTCACCAGCGTTGAAAAACAACATTCCGAAGCTTACCTGCGTCGGATCTCATTTCTGAATAAATATTCCCTGCTGTTCCACATGTTGATATCCTGTGGGATCGTATTTATTGTGGAGGTTCTTTCCCGAAGGAGTTTTCTCTCGGCAGGTTCCTTCGTTGGGATGCATACCGGTGCATTTTTTTATAATGCCTTTATTGTATTTGCATCCTTAAGCTTTGTTTATCTGTTCCGCAGACGTGCATTCTGGCGGATCATTATCAGCGGTTTCTGGGTGCTCCTTGGAATCATTAACGGATGCATCCTTTCAAACCGTGTAACACCATTTGGCTTTACAGACCTTAAATGTATCAATGATCTGTTTGCCATGAACAATACCAACTATTTTACGGCAGAAGAGGCCACTATCGTAGTCATCGGGCTTTGTCTGTTCCTTCTGTTTTGTGTTGCGCTCTTCATTAAAGGACCGCGCTATCAGGGCAAGACCCATAAAATTGTTGTAGTAGGTGCCATTGTATCGGTACTGTTTGTCGGTCTTCCTGTTACAACCTCTGCTGCACAGAATGCCAATGTTGTTGCAAGTTACTTCTCCAACATTGCACAGGGATATGAAAACTACGGTTTTATCTATGGATTCTCTTCGAGTGTGGTAGACCGTGGAATGAGCAAGCCGGATGACTACTCCGAGCAGAAAATTGCTTCGATTGAAAAAAATGTAAATGACACAAAAAAAGAAACAACTGTCACCAAAAAGAATGCACCAAATATTATCTGTATTCTTCTTGAATCATTCTGTGATCCGGATGAGATCAAGTTTCTGAATTATAATCAGGATCCGATTCCTACCTTCCACAATCTCGAGAAGAACTACACGAGTGGTTACCTGACAGTTCCGGTTGTTGGCGCAGGAACCGCAAACACTGAGTTTGAAGTTCTCTCCGGTATGAGTATGCAGTACTTCGGAACTGGCGAGTATCCGTATAAAACAATCCTGAAAAAGACAGACTGCGAGAGCACTGCTGCTGATCTGGCTTCCATCGGATATGGAACCCATGCCGTACATAACAATGGCGGTAACTTTTACAGCCGTGTCAATGCCTTTTCCATGATGGGATTTGATACTTTCACCAGCAAGGAACTGATGAACATTCAGAGTTATACGCCAAACGGAAGCTGGGCTACCGATGATATTCTTGTTCCTGAAACAATCAAAACCTTAGATTCCACTCCGGATCAGCCGGACTTTACCTACACCATTACCGTAGGTACACATGGTGATTATCCAAAGACTCCGGTTATCGCAAGTCCGGTATATACCGTCAGCGGTGTGGATGATGAAGAAAAGAAAAACCAGTGGACTTATTACATCAACCAGTTAAATGAAGTAGATACATTCCTGAATGATCTGATTACAGAGCTCTCCAAGAGAGATGAAGATACCATCGTGGTAGCGTTCGGTGATCATCTTCCAACCATGGGTCTGGAAGACTCCGATATGAAATCCGGTGATATCTACAAGACAAAATATGTCACATGGAATAACATGGGATTAAAGAAGCAGGATGCAGATCTGTATGCATACCAGCTGATGGCAAGCATTACGGATTCCACAGGTATTCATGAGGGAACCATCTTAAATTACCATCAGACCCAGATGAACAACGCAGACCACACTGCATATCTGGACGGACTGGATAATCTGCAGTATGACATTCTTTACGGAAACCGTTACTGCTATGATGGCAAAGACAAATATCCTGCAACCGACATTGTAATGGGAATTGACGATGTAACTGTATCGGAGACGTCGGATTCCATCGGCGGATCGGAAGTGTTTGTCTATGGAAACAACTTCACCAAGTGGAGTAAGGTATTTGTAAATGACGAGAAAGTCAATACAACCTTCAGCAATTCCGGTTGTCTGATTATCCCAAAAGACAGTGTCAAAGACGGCGATACCATTAAGGTGTGCCAGATGGGTTCCAACAGTACGATTTTCCGTGAATCCAACATGTACACATACAAAGATCCTGCTGTGGAAGAAACCGTTACGGGAACAGAGCCGGACAGCAATACCGAATCTACAGTTTCAGAAAGCCAGAAATAAGCAAAAAAGACCTGCCAGTGAAAAAAATCACTGACAGGTTTTTTCTTGTCTTAAATTGTCTTTAACGCATCCACAGCGGCATCCAGATACGGATTTTCCATCTCATAGAATGCACCGGCATCCGCAGCTTTCGCATATGCCGGGTCCAATGGCAGTTTGCCTAAAACTCGGGTTCCTTCTTTTGCGGCAACTTCGTCAATGTTGCTTTCTCCAAACAGTGCGATCTTCTTTCCACAATCCGGGCATTTCAGATAACTGAAATTTTCCACCAGTCCAAGTACCGGTATATGCATCATATTTGCCATATGGAAAGCTTTCTTTACGATCATCTGTACCAGTTCCTGTGGAGATGTAACAATAACGATACCGTCCACCGGAAGGGACTGGAACACGGTAAGCGGTACATCACCTGTTCCCGGTGGCATGTCCACAAACAGATAGTCCACATCACCCCAGACAGCCTCATTCCAGAACTGTTTCACAGCCCCTGCAATCACAGGTCCTCTCCAGACAACCGGTGCCTCTTCATCTTCCATCAGAAGATTGATGGAAACGATTTTGATTCCTTCTTTTGTCTCATACGGATACATTCCTTTTTCGTCACCGACCAGCTGACCGTGTGCTCCAAACATCTTTGGAATGGACGGTCCGGTAATATCGGCATCCAGAATTCCCACTTTATATCCGGCTTTCGCCATCTGTACCGCCAGGGAAGAAGTAACAAATGATTTACCGACACCTCCCTTTCCGCTGACAACTCCAATCACATGTTTGATATTGGAATATGCATTCATCGCTTCGAGCATACTCTGCGGATTCTGAGAATTATGGGAACATCCCTCACAGCTTTCTTTGGAACAGGATGATGCTCCGCTGCAACTTGAATTTTCTGGCATAATGATAGCCTCCTTGTTAATTATTTAATGATTTATTTATATAGACTGCCCAGTCTTTGAAATGGGTAGTATATGAAATAAGCTTTTCCGATAATTTTATCTTTGCTGACATAGGTATGATCCCAATATCTGGCATCATAGGAATCATTCCGGTTGTCTCCAAGCACCAGATAACTGTCTTTGGGAACCTCAAACTCAAACGGTCCGGTTGCCTCTGTCCATGTCTCTTTCAGGTAATCCTCCTTCAAAGGAGTCTCAGAGTCATTGATATAGATTTTCGCATCCTCAATGGTAACCTTTTCTCCCGGCAGACCAATCACACGCTTGACGTATTTTTGCGTTTCGTCATCCGGGAACCGGAAAATCACGATATCTCCTCTCTTCGGTTCTGAAAACTGATACGCCAGCCGCAGCCCGAACAGGTCATCGCCCGGTTCAATGGTATGCTCCATTGATCCGGTCGGAACCGTTGCATTGATGATCACGTAATTCTTCAAAACCATTGCCAGTGCAAAGGCTGCCAGCAGAGTGATCACCCAGCTGAGCACTTCGCGCAGAGGCGAAGTGGCTTTCTCCTTTCCCTCGCCCTTTGGATCATTGTCCATCTTTATTTCTTCTGTTGACATTTCTTTTTTCTCTTCCATAATCACTCTACTCTCTTGGTGCAAACCACCAGTCAATAAAATCTTCCCTGCGGAAAACCAGTCCCACAAGTCCCAGATCCACACGTTCTTTCTGTGTCAGGGTCTGCGCAATAAATTCATTCACAGATACATCAAAATCGCCTTCCAGGCACCAGATACAGCTCACTGTCGGCACATTCTCCTGATTTTTCCAGTCATCTACGAACGAACCGCCGAAATCAACAATCTTATTCCAACGATGCTGCGTATTGATAACCCGCTGCTTGATATTCTCATAGATGACCTCCATCATCCGGTGAACTTTCGGGTGATACATCACAGGCTCAAGAATCCTTAAGAGTCGGTGCTTTGGATTGACACGCAGTTCCAGCGTTCCGTTTGCCGTATTCGTCACCATACAGAAAATCTCGTTATCCGGAAACGTTTCCGGCCGCAGATGATACTGATAACGATATGGTACCACACTTTTTATCATATGGAAATCTGCATCCATTTCTTCATATATAACCCCCGGACATTCACTGCTTATCACATAGTGCATGCTACCCTGATAAGGCGCCAGAAGCTGGCAGAACAGATCCCGGTTCTTTTCGAATACAATCAGCTGGTATTCTGCCAGAAAACGCCGGAAATCCATAATATGGTTCTGCCTATAATATGTAAACAGCCCCTTGCTGATAAATGCAATCCTTATGCTTTTTCCGGTATAACCCTGAATAATTGTTGCAACCGGAAGTTCAATCTCTCTCCCTTTTAAATAAACTTCCACTGTGACAGCTTTGCCAAGCAGCTGCATCTCTTCTTCATACTCTGTCAGAACCGGCTGCTGTCCGCTGGCAATATACTGGTTCAGTCCCAGCGGATTGGATGCAAAATGTTCTACAATCCGTCTGCCGATCAGCCTGCGCAGCTCCGTCAGATTTTCATCATGCGCCACATCATCCCTTGCCAGCCGCAATGTCAGGAATTTTTTCCGTAAATGCAGATGATACGTCATATGCCTGAGCCACTCCGGTTTTAACCCCAGATCTTTCTTTTCATCGGTCACAAGAAACCCCTGCTGATACAGGCAGGATGTCCCGATCAGTCCCTGATGTTTGGAATTATAAATCCAGATACACCCCTCCATCAGTTCATCCATGATACGAATCGATATGATTCCAAGAATATCCGCGAACGGATTGTCCATGATATGATTCTGTTCCCGCAGCGTCACGCTTTTTTCATCAAAGGAAATCTGAATGGGAAATGGCTGATACAGCATATAGTGCTGTACTGCGTGCACCAGCCTCTGAAGGGACAGATTCTTCGCATATTTCGGCCGTAACACCAGCGTAATTCTGGTTCCGGACTGTTCGCGGTTGGAATTGATATATTCCATTGTTTCCGCCCCTTCTATCCATTTTGCGGTAACCGGTTCTAACGTCTGGCGATCCGTAACATTCCACGCGGTATTTACCGATTTGTCCTTTCTCGACTCAATCAACAGTGCCCGTGCAACCATAAAACCGGAAAGCATACCGACTCCAAACTGCGCCACCGGTTCATAGTGAAGCTGCTGTGTAGAAAAATCCTCGCTCTGATAAAAACTCACTCCGATTTTGGCGACATACTGCTCAATATCCCTGGCATTGATTCCGATTCCGTTATCCTCAAACACCAGACGCTGCGTTTCGGAATTATACTGAATGGAAATTTGAGGAGAATACGGATTTCGCATGGAATTTAAGGCTCTTGCCTCCTCCATCTCCAGAAACTCTGTTCCCCAGCTCCATTCCAACGCCGCCCTGGTATTGCATGCATCAATGGCATTTTGAAGAAACTCCCGGATATAGGCATCCGGATCTCCGTAAAACTGCGTACTTGCAAAGGTCGATATGATATTTTCCTGATCCATACCTACTTTGCACTGTTTCATAGCTGTTCCTCATTTAATAAAATTGCCTGAACCACAAACCGCTTATCTGCCTGTCTGCTCACACAGGTTGATAAAGTCAGCAGATGACTGTCCACCGAAAGCTGGATTTTGTCCTTTACCTCCGGCGAATTCTTGGATTTTTTCACAATGCTTTCAAGATAACTTACACGTCCCTCTTTCGTTGAAAAGTCATTGGTGTGCAGAATATGTGCATCGTCCGTCTTATATGCCGCAAAAATCTCATACACGAGCACCTTTTCCTTTGTATACACATATATATACGGAAAATTGTTAAAAAATGTCTGGTCTTCATAGTTGTGGAGAGAAGCAAACATTGTGTCATTGCGCATATTGTGCCCATACACGACGGTATCAAAATCCGTAAACTCTTTACTGTTTGCCTTCTCTGTATAAATACATCCAGGATATCCCCTGGTACCATTCATATTGTAATTCAGATAATAGGAATCATCACTCGGATGCTGTAACACCGGATAATCCACCCCGGTTCCCGGAATGTAGATCCATGCGTAAATATCCTGATTGACTCCCTTTAATTTTTTCCAGTTTAAATTTTTCTGTGGAATTTCTATTCCTTTTTGTTCCAGTTCGCTGTCTTCGGTCTGCACTTCCTGTGCCACATTCTCCGTCTCAGTCTGCGTATCTGACGGAATATTGATCTGATTATCATTCACCTGATTCTGCAGATCATTTACCTGGGCAGAAAGCTTTTCATATTCTTTCTGTGCATTCTTCTGAACCATCCAGCTTCTTCCAAATATTATGAGTACCACGATCAATACAACTGCCAGAACAATGGTCAGAATTTTATAGATATTGATCGTTCTGTCGTTCTTTCTCTGTCTTTTCATAAAATAGTTTTCTTTCTTTAAAATTGAGGCAGGGCGGCAGATTCCATTCCACCGCCCTCACGTGATGCCATGCATCACCTATCCATAGACCTACATGCTAAATAAAATTGTATCCAGTGAGATTAATTCTTACGTGCTTTTCTTCCGCATACAACAATACCTGCTGCCGCAAATACTGCAACGAACGGAAGTGCCGGAAGCGCTGCCCCGGTTTTCGGAGATGTCTTATAGGAAACAGATCCGGAAACGGATGTTCCTTTCTGACTTCCTGCTCCACTTTTGCCATTGACACGGGCAGAAGAACTCTTTGTGGAAGTATTCCGTACGGAATTCTTTCCATCGGTATAACCATCTGTATAACCGTCATCATAATCATCCTCGAAACTGTCCTCTCCATCGTCATAAGACTGTGGATAGTTTACTGTCACATTCTGATTTACACTAACCGGATTATACTGATTATTGGTCTGTGAGTTGTTCTGGTTGTTGTTGTTTGTCTGGCTGCTGCTGTTGGAATTGTCATTTACATTGGAATTTGTATTTGATCCCTGGGAATTTTCATCCTTTGACGGATCTGTTGTAACGGCAGGGGTCACATTTGAACTGTACCTTACAACTATAACCGGTGAAAATGAATACAATGTAACCGTGACTTTGCCATTGGAAACGCTGTCCGGCTTTACAGTCTGCCAGCTTCCGCTTTTTAATTTATGTAATACATAAACATTGTCTCCAGCCTTAATTCCACTTGCACAAATCGTTACTTTGATTCCTTTGGATGTATTCGTTGCAGACGGAACACTGATATCAGACATGGCCATGACGGTTGCACTTCCGTTCTGTGCACTTGCCACAGCATTTGCCTGACGGTTTCCCTCGCGGTAAACATCTTTGTCCACACCCTTGGAAGAAACCGTGATAAGCTCATTGTTTGCATTATAACCGCTGCTTTCAACGGTTGTTGCCTTATTCAGCTCATTGGTTCTTTGAACCAGTGCCGTATCACTTGTTGGTGATGGATCTGCAAACACGGTTGTGCCCATTGTAAATACCAGCATCATAGCTGTCACAACTCCTGTGAAAATTTTCTTTTTCATCGCAATCTACCTCCTTTCCACGTAATATAAACTGCATGTAACTCTATCTATATCAAGTGCGCGCGCACTGGATACCTTATTGTACGGGTGTATAAAACACCTTCATAATGAGTTCTTCCATGGCATCTTCATCGACATGGTACTCCTCATACCGTTTCCCGTCAATCGGCTTTCCCTCCACCGTTTTTCCGGGAACCGTATACATCTGGTCTTCTGAAAAACCGTAATTCATCAGCTGCTCAATCATACTTGTGAAATCCACACTGGTTACCAGATAATCGGAAACAGAATTGTAAATTTCTGTCACCTGATCCGGGTTTTCTGTGGATACTTTTTTTAATTTATCCATATAGGCAACAATATACTGTTCTTCGCGCTGCAGACGCTTTGTTGCACTGTCATATTCTTCGGTATCCCTTCCATGCAGGTAATAATAAGCCTGCGTCCCATTCAGGGTTACTTTTTGCCCTTTCTTCAAATTCACACCGGCTTTTGGAAACGAAATATCCTGCTGTACAGTCACTTCCACTCCTCCCACAGCATCATTCATCTGTGGGATTCCCCCCATATTCATCGCAAGATAACCGCTGATCGGAATATTTTGAAACAGGCCGGAAACCGCATCCACGGTTTTGCTGCAGCTGAGGCGCTTACCGTCCCCGAATGCATGCTGCAGACAGATCTGAGTTTTAAGCGGTCCCATATCAATACCTTCTTCATCACACAATTCGATATCTGCCATCGTGTTTCGATTGATGGAAATGACCTGCAGCTGCTCTGTTTTGTTGTTTACAACAAGAAGAAACAGTGCATCGGACTGCCCGCCTTGGGTATAATCGCTGCTTTGCTGTACCGGACCATCGATATCAACCCCCATCATGAGGTAGGTTTTGATATCTGTATTATACAGATACTCTTTTCCCTGATAAGCAACTACACCCTCCTGCCACTTTTCCTGACCGGAATCCTGTGTGGTATCTGTCTGCCCCGCAACCTGCTGCTCATAAGAATTTTCTGTATCATCTGCAATGTGGAAGCCGGCATTTTCCGCCTTCGTTTTGACCCCTGCCACAATCACAAGTGCAAGAATCACCACCATCATTCCGGACATAAAATACAATGCATTATGAAGTTTTGTCGATGGTTCATGCATTCTTCTCATGATGTTCTCCGTAATTTCCATAATAGCTGCCATAATAGCCGCCATAGTAGCCACCCTCATAGCCGCTCTTCTTCATCCGTACTTTGTTCAGTACCGCACCAAGTACCCTCACTCCGGAAGCTTCCATCTGCTTTTTGACCGTCTGGATCAGACGTCCGCTTGCCATGCCCTGGGCAATAACAAGAATCGCACCATCACAGTGTTTTGCGATCACTGCTGCGTCGATTGCAGCTCCGATCGGTGCACAGTCAAGCAATACATAATCAAAATGTTCTTTTGCAAAATTAAGTAACTCGGTAAAATACTTTTTTTCCAGAATTTCTGTCGGGTTTGGTACTGACGGACCGGCAAAAATCATAAACAGGCCCGGAATCGTTGTACCGTAAAGTACGTCTTCGAGTTTTTTCTGTCCGGACAGAAAATGGGATAATCCGTAGATTTCTCTTCCATCCGAAGCCACTGCCCGTAATCGTCCCACGTATACGGATTTACGCATATCGGTATCGATCAGCAATACACGTTTGCCGGATTCCGAAAAAGAACGTGCCAGATCCATCGTCACGGTACTTTTCCCTTCGTTTGGCATGGCAGACGTCACAACGATGGTGCAGATATCATCTCCGCAGAACTGGATATTGGTTTTTAATGCCCGGAGTGATTCTTTCATCGTATAATTTTGTTTTTTCAGATTCTCAAATGTTACCGATTTCATTTCTTTTTCTTCCTTCTCTTACGCTTGCGCTCTTTTTCCCCATCGTATTCGGCTTCTTCCAAAGGAAGCGTACCAAGAACATTCAGCCCCAGCTTCCTTTGTACATCATCTGCATTCATAATCGTATCATTGAACAGATAAGCCACCACAATAACCGCAATCGCCAAAAACATGCCAAGTATTCCTCCGACCGCCGTATTTTTCATGATATTCGGGCTGACCGGTTCTCCGTCGGAATATCCCTTTTGAATGATATTCGGTGCATCCTGATCCATTTTCTGTTGGATAAAGGCCACACTGACACGCGCAATCTCATCCGCAATCTTTTTTGCCATGGATGGGTTTGCATCGCGCACCGTAATCTCGAGGATTCGCGAGTTGGAAGGATTATTCAGGGTAACTTTTTTCTTCAGGGAACTGTAGGTCTCGTCCAGTCCGAGATTCTCAATTACCTGCTCAAGCACGGGACGCCCCTCTACGATAACCATATAATCGTTTGTCAGACTTGTACCTGTCTGTATATCCGCAAGACTTGTAATCGACATGCTTTTGGACAATACATAAAACTGGGATGTTGACTCATATTGCGGCACCATTACAAACCTGCTGATACAATATGCGGTCACGGCTCCGATAATCAGTGCAAACAACACCCATTTCCAGAAAGAAAGGATCTCTAAAACGAGATCTTTCAGATCAATTTCAATTTCATCATCATTTTCAATTACAATACGTTCCTGTTGTAACTGCTGCTCCATATCAATGCTCCATTACTAACTATTTCATTTCTCCGGTCAGAATCTTTGCCGGATGATTCACCAAAAGCTGATCCGCATATTCCCTGCCAAATTTTTTTTCAATCAGCTCATAGCATTTTCCCATATGATTGGCACGGTTTTTTATTCCATGACTGTCCGATGCAATCGCATCCACACATTCTGCCTTCAGCATCTTTTTACAGTATTTCTTTGGACCCATACCCTCAAGTCCGAGTACCGCATCCGCATTCACCGTAATCCATGCCCCAAGATTGCGCAGCTCCTCTGCCAGCTGCAAATCCGCAAGTGCTCCATACCGTTCCACATGTGCAAATACCGGAATATATCCGTGCAGAACCAGTTCCTGCGTCATCTGGTAAATATAGGCATATTCACTGTCGTGCGAATACTCACACAACACATACCGCGAGCCGGCCATTGTCCGGCATCTGCCACTGTCAAGTGCCTCGACAATATGACTGTTCACATGGTATTCGGTGCCCAGTGCAAGATAAATTCCAAGTTTCTGTGCATACGGCTCCAGAATACGGAAATGTTCTTCAATTTCTTCCTTCGGATAAGCAAACATGCCGTGCCGGTAATGCGGTGTCAGGATCATTGCAGAAATGCCCTGCTCTTTTGCTGCCTCAAGCATCGCCACAGATTCTTCTATTGTTTTTGCTCCGTCGTCTACTCCGTACAGAAGGTGACAGTGAATATCGATCATGGTTTTCCTTGCCTTTACTTTTTTATACCTTATTATACTATATCGACCATTTTCTTGCAATCTTTGAGCCGTTTTTCCCTCTTTTGACACAACTTTTTGTATTTCTCGGATTTCCACAATTGATTTCCCGGCAAACATAGCGTATAATGGTCATGAAAAGCGAATAACACTTGACAAACTTCGGTTTTCGGGGTACGCTTATATGAGTCCATATAAGGACGGTACAATATTTGACCATCAGGCTCAGGCGGTGAGAGTACCGCACGCATAAACAAGTAGGTTTTATTCTCTGAACTGTCAGTATTACAGCTCAGTATGTCATAGATTTCATTGATCTGTTTTTTACAGCAAGCGCGATTGTCCAGCGCAGGGATTTGTTTTCACAACATGACATGCTGCCTGTTGAAAACGCAGTACAGCAGATGCGGACTATTTGGATCAGGAATTCCTGCGGAGGGTTCCGGTATCCGTCGTGTGCTCACACCCCTGCCGGAGAGGTTAAACTCCGGAACTGCCTAGCAAGTCCGAATACAATTGAACAGAACAAACATATATTTATCTAAAAACCCTATGCATAATGCATAGGGTTTTTTGTTTCTTCTTTTCTGTTGTCCATTACAAAGTAATGATTCCAAGTGCATTTAATACCGAACTGAATAAAATCAACAGTACCAGTATCGGTGCAACATACTTGATCAATACAATATACAGTTTCTTACTCTTAAATTTCTGTGTGGAAGATTCCACTTCATCCGTAATCGTCTCTGGTTTCACAATAAAACCGACAAATACACAGGTCAGGAATGCCACAATCGGCATAAGGACACTGTTGGATATAAAATCGAAGAAATCCAGAATACTCATTCCGTGAATCGAAAAACCGCTCCAGATTCCAAATCCAAGAGAAGACGGAATTGCCATCAACACCGTATAAACGGTTACACAGACCGTAATAAATTTACGGCTCTTTTTTGTCTTATCCACGAAAATGGAAACCACTGTCTCCATCAGGGAAATGGACGATGTCAGTGCAGCAAACAATACCAGCACAAAAAATACCGTTCCGATCAGGTGTCCTCCCGCCATACTGTCAAACACTTTTGGCAGTGTAATAAACATCAGTGTCGGTCCTGCCTTCAGCGATGCCTGATCTCCACCGGAAAACACAAACACGGCCGGTACAATCATCAGTCCTGCCAGAAATGCAATTCCGGTATCAAAGATTTCGATATTCCGCACACTGCTCTCTATATCCTCATTTTTCTTCATATAGGAGCCATATGTAATCATAATGCCCATCGCCAGCGACATGGAATAAAACAGCTGTCCCAGTGCCGCCAGGAAAGCATTCGCACTGATCTTGGAAAGATCCGGCTTTAAGTAGTAGACAATTCCTGCCCCTGCTCCCGGACGGGTCACAACAAATACCGCAATAATAACGGAAAGGACTACCAGAAGCGGCATCAGCACTTTGCTGATATTTTCAATTCCTTTATTTACGCCAAGCAGAATCACAACCGAAGTGGCAAGGATAAAAAATACCAGCCACATCACCGGTTCCCCAGTCCTTGCAATAAAATTTGAAAAATAATCATCTGCTGCCGCTGCATTTCCGCTTCCTGTAAGAAATGCCCATGCAAATTTGATGACCCATCCGCCGATCACACAGTAATACGGAAGAATGATAATCGGCACAATACTGGCAAGAATTCCAATGAAACCGCACTTTTCATGCAGCGTGCTGAATGCATACAGTGCACTTTTCCCGGTTTTTCTGCCCAGTGCAATTTCTGTGATCATAAGTGCAAATCCAAACGTAACCGCAAGGATCACATAGATCAGTAAAAAAGAACCTCCACCGTATTTTGCGGCAAGGTAAGGAAACCTCCACAGATTTCCAAGTCCGACAGCAGATCCCGCAGCGGCAAGAATAAAGCCCATTTTGCTGGAGAAACTGCTGCCATGTTTTTTGTGTTCGTTCATAACAGCCCCCTTAATCATAGTTTCAGGAGGCAGACCGTTTATAATTTAAACCGATATCCGACTCCCCAGATGGTCTCGATGTACTGCGGCTTGTTCGTATTCATCTCAATCTTCTCTCGAATCTTTTTGATGTGTACGGTAACCGTTGCAATATCACCGATAGATTCCATATCCCATATTTTACGGAACAATTCCTCTTTTGTAAATACATGATTTGGATTCTCTGCCAAAAAAGTCAGCAAATCAAACTCTTTTGTCGTAAACTGTTTCTCTTCTCCATTGACCCATACCCGGCGCGCCGTCTTGTCTATTTTAATGCCCCGGATCTCAATGATATCATTCTGTGGCATATTGCTGCCGATCAGTCGCTCATACCGTGCCAGATGTGCCTTCACACGGGCTACCAGTTCACTCGGGGAAAACGGTTTTGTCACATAATCGTCTGCCCCCAGTCCGAGCCCGCGAATCTTGTCAATATCATCCTTTTTTGCAGAAACCATAAGGATTGGTGTATTCCTGTCTCTTATACA
>ENA-OWYR01000330-OWYR01000330.1-human-gut-metagenome-genome-assembly--contig:-NODE-330-length-20605-cov-11.7362_pt1 | contig 20605 bp, 28 predicted proteins | sample MGYA00249753_ERZ652092 | MGnify/ENA primary metagenome ERZ652092 (study PRJEB26925, sample SAMN05827204) | human gut metagenome | biome: ENVO:2100002; feature: ENVO:00000062; material: ENVO:00002003... | reverse complement strand
CCCTTATAGGGGCATAATCAAACCACCAGTTGAACTGGTGGTTCATGACTTAGAATAATCATCTACAAACGGAACCAGACCGGTCTTTTCCAGAACTCTTTTTGAGATATCGGTGAATGCTAACTGATTCCCTTCAAATGGGAATGCTGTTATACATAATTCTGTTTCTTTTATCTCAAGTTTCAGTTTTTCCTCTTCATACACATAGGAATTCATATAAGCGTCCAATTCCAGAGAAAATTGATACCATCCTTTCTTTTCCTTTACTCCATCATGATACAGATCATACAACAGTTCGGACACATACTTTGGAAAGAAATCTTTTCTTTCTAATTCATGACGGATTTTGCCGCAGTCTACCACAACTGTTTCAAATAAGTCCTTTAATTTGCATTCCAGATAATTTTCAAGTTTTGCCAGCTCTCTACCGTCAAACTGTTTCAGATCCTCGAAAAAATGCTCTCCAAATAAAAATTTGCGATGCATATAGAGTACACTTGGGATTTCAGTAAGGATATCGTACTTATAAGTATATGAAATATTCGAAGGAAGTATCAATGAGATGCGGTTTTTATAGGCTTCTGCCAGATTTGCACTTCCAAATTCCAAAATATCTGTACTGATTTCGATACCTTCGGAATCCATTTCCAGTATCAGCCCTTCTTTTATATCCTTTCTCTCATAAGGAAACGTTCTGTAATCCATATGTAAAAAATATGTCTCTTTTCCTTCAAAATCCATTTCCAGATTACGGATAAACGAGAAAAACAATGCTGCTCTTATCCATTTCACATAATATCTCGGTTCCAGGAACTCATGGAAATATCTTGTTTTCCTGTCCAGTTCAACCAGTATCCCTCCATATTTCTTTGACGCATAATGCCAGAGCTCTTCCAAAAGTAAAAATTTGGAGGTGACATAAATTCGGAAAGCGGTTTTATGCATGCAGTTTTTACTGCATTTTATTTCCATAGCATAAATGGATTCATGAGAAAGATAACTTCTGATGATTTCAGCAAACCGTCTATCTTTCTTTTCGACGGTTTCCAGATAACTCGAGCAGAAATCAGGAAAACTTATATTTTCTGACACATTTCTGAATTGATCTTTTAGCCCAAGGTATTCATTTACCACGTAATAACATGCCTGCACAAAAATTATGTCCAATTTTTTGTCCGCTTTTTTATACTTTTCTTTTCGAATAATTTTTTTGTGTCTTGAGACCAGTAGCTCCAGCTTATCCATACCGTGGCTCCTCCTGTAGAAATTAGTTATCATACGGTGAACACATCCACGCCTACGCTGACGCTTAGAGGCCGGGAGCTATGATAAAATCACTTTAACATCCCGTATTTTTACTGTCAATATGTTGCAACGCAATTCTGGTGTCAACTGATTACGAAAGGCAGTCTATAAAAAATTCAATATTTTTGTTACGATTTTAAGAAAAAAGACTGGAGGAATTCTTATGGATACATTACAGGCAACAGAAAAATTAAATGTACTTATTGAAAAAGAACGAGCATCAAAACAAAATATTCACCGTACGATTGTATTTGACTACAAACATATGACGTCAGAAGAATTTCTGGCTCTTTCCCAAATAATCATAAAAAATCTGGTTCCAGCACCTGTTTTTTCTGTACCAAATCAATTTGCTGAATTTCAAAAAGCTGCTATTCAGGGTGAAATTGATATTTTGAAGATGACAAAAAGACAACAGATGTATTTCCTGATATTTTTACAAGACCAAAAACTTCAAAGCGAAACCATCTGGGCTGCCGCTGATGCCGAAGAAAAATTATCTGCAATGCGCAAATTTCTTCCTGATATGGTTTCTATTTTGGAAAATCTGGATTTGGAAGACGAAAAAATCTTCTATAAAGCAAAAACATTTGTAGCATTATATCTTGAGTTTAACAGAAAGGTTCTTACTTATCGAAAGTATTTGGAACTGTACAAAGCATTATATCTCTAGGAGGGCATGATTATGAGTAAAACATTAGAACCAATTCCAGTCTCTGTTTGGTTTCACCCAGACGGTCGTGTAAAACCTTACAGTTGTCACTACAGAGGAAAGACCCTGGATCTTTCAGTACTTCAGGAAGAGCAGAAAGGAAACACCATCCGCTACATCTGTAGATTTGATGACGATGATGAGTGGGAGTTCTTTGAGGCTACCATTGTGTTTGATAAGCAGGAACTGACGTGGTACATGGAAAGGTAGATATCAGGCATGAAAATGGATTCTAAATGTCTGCCTGTGCAGCAGGGTAATATTCTTCTGATGCACATATGCATGTATAGCCAACAATAATAGAAAGGATGATTTTTTATGTATTGTTACGTGATTTTTGGAAAGGACAAACATGGAAACACAAAAAAATATCTTTGTAAATACAATGGAGATCTGGAACCCGGAGATGTTATCTGGATCTTGGATAATAGAATTTATACAGCTTTAGTACGGGAAGTGCTGGACGAACTTCCAATTGATTCAGCTTCTCTCAAAATTCAGAATATATTCTGTAAGAATCCGGAAGGTACTTTTCCGGCAAAGTTTGCAAAATCATTCTTTCTTGCTCTGGTTGATGAGTATAAAGATGGTGAAATCACAAAGGAGAAACTGACCCAGATTATGGAGCATTTTCTGGTTGCCATTGATTCTGATTTGAAAAGTAACAGTGTTCTGGAAGAAATTCTATGTAAAAAGCTGCCAGATGCCAGCTTACAATTCAAGGACGAGTCGGTCGAAAATAAAGAACTGGCATTTTGGAAAAAGCTCAAAGATATGGAATTCCGTTTGAAGTATGGATATTCTTTTTGGGACACGCCAAAAGATCATAAAGAAGATCCTGTCGAATATACAGACGAGTATTTAAAAATAGAGCTGGAATTGGAACGTTTGATCCGAAAACAGATTGGAGAAAATGAAGAAGAGCGTTTAGGTTTCTGCCATCTGTATTGGGGAACCAAAAAGAAGATTCTGAAAGAACAGTTTGGAATTGAATGGCAAAGTCCGGCAGAGTTAAATCCTGATATAAACTTCGATTAACAAAGGAGGCGAAATTTTTGCTGGAGAAAACCATACAGCTTTTCTTCTGCCATCTGCTTGGGGATTACTTCCTACAGACACCATACATAGCAGAAACAAAAGGAAAAAATTCATATCATATGTTCGTTCATTGCAGTTTGTATTGTTTTCCATTTTATCTCTGTTTCGGTTTGGATCAAAGGATACTGCTGGTATTTCTCTCTCATTTCTTAATTGATACCCTAAAAGCCAGGTACGACCGAATTAGTGTTATCATGGATCAGACCCTGCACTATATGGTTTTAACCATATATCTGCTGCCGATTTCATATTATATGGTGTCAATCCCCCTTTCGTAATATACTGACATCGCATTTTAAAGAAAGTTGTTTTATGATAATACCAACAACAAGAAAGGAGGCGAAAAACAATAACCTATACAGACAAAAGCCAGGAAAACAGTTTTAAGGAATCTTCTGATCTGTTCCCTGAAGATTCCGATTCCTGGTTTCAGAACCTTCCACATCTGGGCATCGTCCATCCATATGGAATGAAAACTGCCATGTTAAAAGCAAAGCTTTTGGATGGTGCAGACCTCTCATCTCCTACCCTCGCTGTATCAGGTGGAGCAGATAAGGACGGAGGTATAACAGATGGCTAAAATGACTAAAGAGGAAATTCAGGCAGTAGGCAGGGTTATTCGGGAAATTGCCTGGAAAAATGGTTATGAGGACGGAAAATACCTTGCAGACAAACTTCAAAACACAATGACATCCCATGGAAACATTGCTTCAGAAGATATTCGTATTTTTGAGAAAGCTACTGGGTATTTATGGAAATATCCCCAAATTCATGATATAGAAGAATGTAACTGTTCTTCTAAACTGACTTTATTTTGGATAGCATTATTTTCCATATTATACATTTTGATTGTGGTAAAAGGCATAAATACGAATAAACCTTAAAAAGGGTCTTGAATTATAGCAAAATTAACACAAGAAGAAATACTACGCGCAGCGCAAAAAGCAAATGCTGAATATTATAAAGATGAGTATTTCCTGAGAAATCATCCCAAGGAATGCACTTGTTGTCTAAGGAGGCATTCTGCTATATCAATCCTTTGTACGAATGACGGTGATAAATTTACAAAAACATGCTGTTATTCATATGAAGAATAAACTAATTTGCCGTTGAGCTGACACAGCGAAATTTAAAATTGTATAAAATTGGAGGTAAAGAAAATGGCAAAATTAACAGAAGAAGAAATCAGGACAGCAGGACAAGCAGCACATGATGCTTATTACGAGGATGGCTACTGGGCTGGACGCGAAATTGCAGATCAGCTTAAAGGAGAAATGATTCGGAATGGCAATACATCAGATGATGATAAGTATGCTTTTAAAGAATCCACTTCTTATTCATGGGATTAATATTATACCGAACGTATAAAAATGTAATTTTATAATATCATTTAGGAGGAACAAATCATGGCAAAAATGACACAGGAAGAAATCAGAGTCGCAGGACGTGCAGCAAAGGAAGCATATTATGAGGATGGCTATTGGGCTGGGAAGAAAATCGCAGATGAACTCCAGGGAGAGATGATCCGCCGCGGTAATACATCCAGTGATGATAAGTATACTTTTAAAGAAGCAACCTCTTATTCTTGGGATGATTAAGCTTAAGGATAAAAATACTACATTTTAGCATAAATCAGGAGGAAAAATCATGGCGAAAATGACACAGGAAGAAATCAGAATTGCAGGACAGGCAGCAAAGGATGCATATTATAATGAAGGATATGACGCAGGTAAAAAAATTGCCGATCAGTTAGAGGGCGAAATGATCAGAAGAGGCAATACTTCTTCTGATGACAAGTATACATTCAGGGAGTCCACTTCCTATTCATGGAGCGATTGACATCTCTGCATGATAAAGAAAAGACAAATCTTTTGAGACAATCCATTTGGCTGTACAGGGCACATTAATTGTTGCTTTTTATAGGTAGATACTGATGGAACACATACTGCGGCAGCATGAGGATGTGCTTCCATCTCTTTAAAAAAATTTAAACTGGTTTTGCAGGCACCTCTGTTCTGGAGGTGCCTTTTTCCTGCACTTTTGCCATGTCAGATGCAATGGCGGAACATTTCATAATATTTCATGTATTCTGTACTGGCATCAATCTCCGCTCCCATTCCAAGCAGAATCCCTGCAATGATGCTTCTGTGGCAAAGTGGCTCTTCTTCACAATAACATCCAAGAACAATCTTTCTCCTGCTGCCCTCTCTGCACAGATAATCCAGGTCTGCTTTCGCATCTTCATTTTTCGATAGTTCTGAAATGAATTGCGGAACATATTCTTTCTGGAAAAATTCCGGACCAAACTGTCCGGCATGGAAAGCCTTCCGGTATCTCAGGAACAGTTCCCTGGATGGAGCCAGGGACTGGACCAGCTTTTCTTTTTGCGGTAGACTATCCGGAGAACGGACAATCCACCAAACTTCATCATAATTTGAAGTACAGATGTTTGGAATCTTATCAATATAAATCATAATTTTCTCTTCAGCCTATCTTTCTCGGTATTGCTTTCTGAAAACAAGGATGTTCCAGAAGCAGTTCCACTTTCCATACTTTTACACCTGCTGCATTAATCTCTCCTGTCAGTCTAGTCCAGTTGCCTGGAAGTTCCAGAAGAACGGATGGAATCAGGTAAGAAAACTTATGTGTTCTTTCTCTTCCCTTTGTCGTACGGATCTGCCAGCTCTCCAGAGTGCATTCCCAGCGGAAACGACTGCTGTGGCAGAAGAAACGCTCCACTGCATAAGCAACAGTATCTCTTTCGTATTCACACGTTACTTCTGAGAACATTTTATAATTTTCAGTAACTGATACCTCACATACGATATTTGCAAATTCAAATTTCTTCATAAACATTTACCTCCATGGAATTCTACGATTTCTAGTTTCCGGCTGTCGGTTACCATCCCCTGCTGTCGTCAGAAGCAGCAGGTCTCTGTTGGGAAACTATACGCAGTTCCAACTCCGCATTAGGATAGATTACAGGACTTTTGAGAAATAAAAAACTGAGCCCATATTCATTCATTAAGCTCAGTACAGTTTCTCAATATGACGCACCAAGCCCTTGAAGAATTATCCGAATCCTAATGCGTATTTAGTTGCAAATGTTTATACTGTTATTTTAACAGGATCCTTTAAAAAGTCAATCCGTTTTCTTCGATTTTTCCTGATTTTCCAGAAAAATAGTACCAGTTTTGTACTACGATTATGGGTAATGTTGTATATTGCCAGATGTAATCAAAACTGATACAATGAATGTTACTGAAGGAGAAAGTCTCGCTTATGTTAGATTCTGTTATTCTGAAAGTTAAAAATCTTTTTGATCAAAGCATTCTTCTGCAATTGTGTATGGAGCCGGAGTACCATCTGACTCCGGAAGAAACAATCGAATTATTGGAATATATTAACAGCTTATGAAAACAAGAGCCAGAGCGTAATGTGATATGCCCTGGCTTTTCCCATTTTCTTATTTCTGAAGAAATTTTCTGCCTTATACTTTTCAATCAAAGGAAGGTTTTTCTTTGCCAGACTGATGCCCCATTCTGGTTTGCTCGTCTGTCCCGGCTTACCATATGTCCGGTCCACGAGTGCCGCATTTGGATGGTTCCAGGCCGTCGCAGGGATAATATATACAACAGGCAGCTGGTTCTGAAAGAAATGAAGAAAGCAGACCAGATGATGGTCGTCCATAACCAACTTATCTTTTTTCACGAATGGATATTTGCCCTTATACTGAGATTTTACCTGTACTTCATAAAAAACTCCGGTATCCTTTTTCTTTGCAATAAAATCCACGCCATGGTCATCCACTTCTGAGGTATATACTTCGTATCCATAAGAAGCAAATTCCATCTTTGCATAGTATTCCCCGAATTGTCCGAGCTGTAGCGGAGATAATTTTTCCCAATCTGTATTCATTGGTTTTTCTTCACGCATTCGACTATAAATCTTGCAGCAGTTTTCTTTCCATAATATTCAAATGGATTTACACCTGTTTTAGTGTCTTCATGCAGGTTCCATGCGAACGGCTCGCTCTGCATATCTTCCCGGATCCATGGATCATAAATGGTATGACCTTTATAAGAAAAAGACACAAAATCCCTTTTATCCAGATAATCATTATGCTGAGCCATTTTCAACTGTTTCTGAGCCAGCCCTTCCGCCTGGAATAAAAAATCATTTTCTTTGTCCTGGATTTCCCGGTAGGACAAAGATTCCAGCGAACTGACATTTTTTCCCGTCAGACGGGCATAGCAGATATCCATCCAGGTAGTTTCTTCTATTTTCCATATCGGGTTAATAACAAACAACTCTTCTGCCAAATCAATTTTATCCATTCTCATGGTAAGTGGCTCTTTACTATAATCTCCTATTGAAACTACAATACATCCCTGTTTTGTTAATTTTTCCTGTATCTGTTCCATATCTTTTTTGTATTCTTCTGCTCCAGTAACGGTAATAATCGGACGTTTTTCTGACATAACCCATTCCTCCAAACTCATTCTGGACAAAAGTATACCATAAAGTACTCTCCGTTTCCAGACAGTAAAAAAGAGGTATCCCATTTTTCAGGCATACCTCTTTACTGCTATGTTTAATCCAGATAATCCTTCAGTTTTCGACTGCGGCGCAGACAACAGGGCGTCCGTAATACTCTGTCTTCAATCATCCGTACTCTGTCCCTTGACATTCCCATTTTATCGGCAACTTCCTGTAAAGTCATTGGAGTCCCGGTTAGTATTCCATATCGCATAAGAAGAAGTTTCTGTTCGAAAACAGTACATCTTTTTTGCTTCATACGTTGAAAGATGCGTTTTGCAAACATCCGATCCCCCATAAAGCCAATACCCGGCATGTTTTCTAACTGGGCACCATACTTAGCATACAAAATCTGCTGAATTTCCGGATCTAACTCTTTTACAGAGTTTTGGAGATCTAAACGGTCAATAATGTCATCTTCAAATGATACTGTCTCTTCAAACATATAGAATGCCTCCCTTTTTCTTTTATTGTAAGGCGTTCGTCAAGGACAAATCACTTTTCTGTTCTGGAAAAAGAGTTATTATAAGCAGCACTACTTGTCTGCCACAGAAGTTCTATGGATAATTGCGTATATTGTGTATGAAGAAATTTATTGCAGATCTGCAGCAGTACTTTTTTCGCAGCTAGAAATTTTTCTTCCTGTTCTTTTTCGATAGGTCTGTTCCAGTTCTGTACATGGCACCACGTCAGGACACAAAACTCAACTCGACATGTCTTCTTACGGCTCACCGTTCCCTGCATCCACCGTCTGATATTCTTTGAGTAACAACTATGAACAATTTTCTTTTCGGATGGATATAGTGGAGAAGATACGGGTTCATAATCAGACGGCTGTATTCCAAATAAGTCTGCATTTTGTTTAATTAAAGAACAAAACATATCTGCATTTTCATTTCTCAAAATGGCATATTCTGGTGTGGCAGAAAGTATATCAACAGGACCTTCTGCGAAAATATTCCATTTTTTCTCCTGGCTTGGGAAAAGGTTGGATATGCAGGTAAATACCTGATTAACATATTCTGTATAAGCTTTCATATAATTTTTCTCCCACTGAAAAAGGCATGCCATTACCGACATGCCTGTATTTTTACTTTATTTGTGTAACAGCTCCAGTATCCATATTAATTTCGTATTCAGAAAGGACAGTTCCACTATATAGGAGTTTTGCATCATTTTCTTCACCTGACACGTACTGATGCACCGTCAACATAAGGAGATTCCCTGCTTTATTGATGCTGGTAGTCGTATTATCCTGACGATTAATAATCCCATGGATTTCTAAAGCATCTTTACAGAAAGAGTTATAGTAATTCAGAGCATAATCTGTTACAAAATGATTCGTATCTACAATAGCCAGTCTCCAGTTACCGGTTACATCATTTAGAACAGAATCATGGTATTCTACACTGACAGTATCTGATTTTGTATTATCTGCTTCTTCTCCGATATGTTTCCATGTAACTTTCTTTTCAGTCAGGTATGTTTCTGCCTCTGGATTATTGTTCAGATATACCACGAGATCCTTTTTGGGCAGACCCATGGCTGGAGAAAACGTATAATCCCCAAAAGTTTTTACACTATCTGAAATCGTGATACTTTTTAAGTTGCTGCATCCCTCGAATGCTGTATTAAGAATTTCCTCAGTCCCATCCGGAACTGTATATTCCGTGGATGCCGTATTATAATGACGAAGAAGTATTTTTCCATCTGCTGAAAATATGGTATGATCCACATCTTTCAACACTGTATTTTCCGGATCAATCTCAATACTGGCAAATCTGCTTCCACCCAGGAATTCTTGGTCATATTCTGAAACACTGGCAGGAATAAAAAGAGAGGTTAAATTATAGTCAAAAGAAAACACGTCCATTCCCAGTTTTTTCACTGTTTTTGGCAATTCAGCTTCTTTCAGGTTTGAGCAGTTACTTAATCCTGCTTCTTTAATTTCCGTTATACTGTCCGGCATTATGATTTTCTCTAAGTTTTCATTTCCAGTAAATGCACGCGTATTGATACTGGAAATACCGTCTGGAATCTGGTATTGTGAACCAGACTTTTTACATGGGTAGCAAACCAACGCATGTTCTTTCCGGTCATATAATACCCCATTTTCCTGGTAATAACGTTCATTTTCTTCTGCTACATTAATTTTTTCCAGATTCGTTCCCATGAACGGACTGTCACCGATTTTACTTACTCCGGCTGGAATAGTGATTTCTGTAATCGGATTGCCGTTAAAAGCCATTTCCCCGATTTCGGTAAGGGAATCCGGCAGCAGGATTTCAGAGATGTGGCAGCTGTAGAATCCGTTTTCTCCGATTGTCTTAAGACCTCCCGGAAGATCCAAAGAATCCATATTTTCACACATGATGAAAGCAAATTTCTCAATGTCTGTTACTGTATCCGGGATATCTACTTTTTTCAGGTTTCTTCCGGCATAAAAAGCATAAGAACCAATAGTCGTCACCCCGTCCTGGATCATATATTCATCTGCTGTTCTCCCAATAGGATACGCTGAAATTTCCGATTCGTCTTTGCTATACAATACTCCATCAATGGAAGTGAAATAGTTATTTTCAGGGTCCACCGTAATATTCTGCAGGGTATCGCTCAGAAATACATAAGCACCAAGATCTCTGATATCTCTTGAAAGCTGGATACTCCGAATTTCCGTCTGCTGGACATAAAATACACTGTCTCCAAGACCAGTAACAATATGACCATCGATACTGTCTGGTACCGCAACATCCGTATCTACTCCGACATATTTGGTAAGTGTTGCATATCCATTTTCATCTACTGTATATTCATATTCATCAGAAGAAAATGTCATTGCTTCATCTTCTGCATATACTGTCATCGATAATAGTAACATGGCAGTTACTATAACTCCAAATACAGGTATACTCTTTCTCATATGTTTCTCCTCTTAAATTCTCATAATGTATGGCATGGCAAAAGTATAACATATTTCAGGATATCTTTCCATTATCCCATATGGAAAGCCAACAAAACTCAAGACAGAAAAAGAGCCTTGTCAAATGACAAGACCCAGTTCCAAATTCTAATTCCAATAAATTTCTTCATAGGCTTGTTTGATATTAGCCAGATAAGAATCACTTTTACTGTTTAAATAGTTGACTGCTGCTTTTATAACATTATAAGTTTGAGGACATTGTTTTTTTAATCCATCCGGGTTTATGCAGAATTCCCTGTAAGATTCTGCAAAATACTCAGAACTATTTTGGGTGTTATATACATGATTAGCAGAAGTCATCTTTGATTTCTCTTTTTCGTAAATTGCTTTAAATTCCGCTGTTTTATCCCTGCTTCCGCTGATCCATGCAAGGAAATGTCCAAGTTCATGATATACATAACAAGAAATGGACAGCTGGTTTCCGATGTTGTTGTATGACTGCTGCTCTTTTTCAGTTGCTTCACCAGTGATGAGCATACTGTCAGAAATAACCACTGTGTGGATACTATTGTTCCGGCTAAATGACAGTTCTCCAAGATTTTCTACTGTATTTGGAACTTCAAATATCCCGTTTTCAAAAGTTTTTCCACGGGGAATGGAGAACAGCGTTTTTCCATCCCTTGCATATAGGATACCGTCCTGTACCAAATATCCATTTTTATTTTTGCCAATCTGGAATTCTGTAAAAGCATCTGTCCCGCAGTCGTAAAACATATGTGCCGGTGCTTCTGGAAATTTACCAAGCAATTTTATAGAATCCGGGATCCGGATACAGGTATTGTCTACGCCGCTGCAATGATTAAATGCAAAATTTCCGATTTGCTGTAGTGAATTTGGTAATTCTACATGTTTCAGCCTGGAGCAGCATTGAAATGCTGCGCTTCCTATACTGATTAAACCATCAGGGAGATTGCAACTTACCATATTTTCGCAATGATCAAACGCATATCCTTCAATATATTTTATAGTATTAGGAAACGTTATGCTGGTAATAGTCTTGTTTCCATAGCATAATGCATACCCAATACCTATAATTTCGTATTTTTCACCAGCGTAAGTTATAACTGATGGAATTACTACATTTCCCGATAATTTTATTCCAGTTGTTTCTGCTGTATATTTTGTAAAAAACATTTGATGATGTACTTTATCCTGTAAAGTCACATACCCACAGCGGGTACAGACACAATCAATATATTTGTGCCCTAAACAAGGTCGTTCTTCCATGTCTAATATTTCATGGCATTTTTCACAAACCAGGCGTTTTATACCTTTTGAAGTACATGTAGGTTCTACAATAGTCCTCCATGTCCCTATGTGTCCTGTTTTCTCCAAACGTTTTTCTCTATATTTTCTATTATATTCTCTACAGATTTTTACAGATATTCCATCTTCTGTACAGGTCGGATACCTTAATACAGTCCAATTGGGTGACTTGTGTACATGTACAGTTTTTGTCGTTTCTTGTTCCGAAATGTGAGTTTCATTTTTATATGCCAAAATATATCTGTTTTTGCATAATATTACACTGAAAGCTAAAGAAATAGCTATCAGGAATATCATTTTCTTTTTCAATTACATGTTTCTACAGATATTTTATATAGTAATTCAAATTAAGTAGTAATCTGCCTTCTTCTCCTTTCTTACAGCTTGTACATAACTTTTATTAATATGTAAGAAATTTAGAAAAATAGCTAAATTCTCAGACTGGAATCCGGAAACAAAAAGCCGCCTATCCAGACGGCTTAAACAAAAGTTATCTTGCGCAAAGGCTATTCACAAATACAAGGTAACATCCAAAATCTCCGATTGTTTTACGGAAATACTTGTCATCTTCTTCATATCCAAGCGAATCTCTCCACTCGGCTTGTTTTCCCTGCATTTTGAGATATCTGGCAAGCATGTTGAAATGCGTGATCACAGAATCATGGCAGGATGTCCTGGATGGGTCACGATCCATTTTCTCTTCCCTGGACAACTGCTGCCATCCTGCCCGGATTGCTGCATATCGTGTTGCAACGGCAATCAGTTCTTCGTATAATTCGACTGCATCCGGATCTTTTCCGATTTCTTCTATTAATTTCCTGTGAATATCCTGCATCTGTTTCATGGACAAAGAATGTGGTTCTTCCATATATTTTTCAAACGTATTTCGTACCATATCTCTCTACACCTCATTAGCCTTAATCGTTATTCTGAAACACGTGTCTGATCCATGCAGATTCTAAAACATCATATACATACTGATTTGGAATGGCTCCTTTAAAATATCTGGAGTTATCACCACCCAGCATTTTTACTGCAAAAGCACCGACTGCCCTGGAGCGGGACTGTCCGGCATAACAGTGGATCAGAAGCGTATTCACCTGTTTATGCGAAGTTATAAAGTCGATAATTTGTTCCGCCATTTCATCATCAAAAAGTACTGCGCCAGGGACTTCTTTGACAATATCATCGAAATACAGTGTTAGCACCCCTTTACAGAAATTGCTCTCTGAGAAAGTAATTCCAAAACCACCCGTATGAGTATCCTGAATAGAAATAACTGCATATGTATCTTTCCGTTCTACATTTGCTTCCAGCCCTTCCGGATAATAATGCTCCATGACATAATCAAACGCAGAATATACGGATTTTACTAAAACCTGTTTCATAGGCATCTCCCTTCTGTCTGCTTAAACTGTTTATTCGTTACCTTGACTTTTCTCGATGTGTTTTTTTATCGCTGACAGTTTAGACCGGTAATGCCTTATTACTTCTTCATATGGAATCCAGATTCCTGCTGCCTCGATTTTATCATATACTGCATCCACTATTTCGTACAGATGTTCTCTAGATGGATATATGCCATTACTGGCATAATACTCTTTTGTCTCCTGAAACAGCCATTCTGCTATTTTTTCTTTCTGGCTCACCTTTAGTTGGCTGTATTTCTTATTGGTCTGAAGTAGCCTGCCATCTACGTTTACATGATTTTTCATCTTCCTGTCATTTCCTCCGTGTCTGCTTCGGAACTTCGCTTTCCAAATAACGGCACATTCCATATATGGTAACCTCTTCCAGTCGTCCGTTTTCCCATATGACTTCATCAGGATAATGATCTTTGCAGTATAAAGCAGCTGCAACACGGAGCCCCTCTAATAGCCCCGCAATCTCCATCGGATGGGTAAATTCTTCGATATTTTTTTTCAAAACTTCAAGCTGAGTCATAACCGGTCTCCTTCCGGTAAATATACATATCCAAAATGGTACTGCGAATTGGTAATGACAGATTTCAGATTTGCATCACTGCTGCGAATTTTCAACATGGACGCCTTCAAAGCTGTTTCCTCTTCCAAATCAGAAATCTTGATCCAGATTTTATGTTCTTCTCCCTTAAACTCATCCGGTTCACTTCCGGCAATTCCAGGGCAGGTCTGCTCGTCTCTTCCAGATACAATTTCCAGTACATTCGCACTATAACAGATATCATTGATTTCATTTCCAACTGCAAACAGCATTTTAACGGATTCCCCATTTTTGATACACTGGTTATAGTATTTTACTTTTTCCTTTGCCATGCCAAAATGCAGGGACTGTGTGGAAAACCAGCTGTATCCAAGACCATTTTCTTCGATATTCCGCATATATGCTTCCATAGTCTCATGTCCATCCAGTGAATCTCCATTCTGGTCAGTACTGGATCCGAGTTTCATAAAAATGTAGTCGTTCACCTGGCGGATATCCCTTCTCTGAAGGAGTTCCCTCTTTGCAGTTTCTACGCCAAGGGATTTCTTCAGAAGTTCTTGATACAGTTCTTCGTCCGTGCAGAGCATATAAATCTCCAGCATTTCTGTTAAAGCAGTCGATTTACTTACCCCTTTTATCTTTACAAACTCATCAAAAATCTGTTGCGTACGTTCGTCTGCATACAGTGATAAATAGCCAGGTCTTCCCATATAAAACCCTCCTTTCAAAAATGTACCGCTTGTATCTATACGAATATCTTACTATACAAACATAGCTCTGTCAATATAAATGTACCGCATATATCTAAAAGAAAAAAGAGAGGTATATGTACCTCTCTAAATATGGCATCTATGATAGATTATTAGTTCTCTCTTTTATCCAGTGTCAGCTCATAACTCATCTGCAGCAGGTTCTCTATATTCTTATCTGCTTCCGGATCCCCGAGTAGAATACTAATCCACTTTTCCTTATTCATATGGTAAGCAGGAAAATATCCGGGTAACGGCAGCAGGGAACTGATGAGTTCTGGATCCGCTTTTACATTCAGGACATCTACTATCCGGTCCTGGGAGAGTCCGAGCCTGCTGCCCCTTACTTCCATAATGACTCCGTACCATTTTCCAGTGTCTTTATGCCGTAGTACTGCATTCCAGTCATTCCATGGATAATCCGGCTCCGTCCCGTATTTTTTCCGTGCAAATTTAAAAACTTCCTGCCTGTCCATAATACTCCCTCTTTCATCCATTTTTATTACCATATCACAGAAGAAAGATTTAAGCAAATAGAGGATGGCATCATGGATATTTTCTGAGTAATTGCAATGATAAAAAGGCCATAGCCTGCAGACTGATCAAGAATTTCTTCAAATTCTGATTGACCTGAAAGAGAAGCCATTCCACCACCTCCACCGGTACCAGCCGTATCATTACCTGTTAGGACTTTGTTCGCTTCTTCAATAACAAGTACAGTTTCATACTGTGCTGGGTTTAAATATCCACGTTCAAAACCTTTGGCAACTTTGTAGAAGCCAGACGTAATAATACCAAAAATGAAGTTTGCAAAAGTAGATTCCAAACCAAACGATTCAAATACCGTGACATCATCTCCACCAATCAATTCATCTACGCCAAGTCCAAGTCCGGTGGAATTTGGATCACTAAAGTTATCTTCTGCCGAAAAAAGACGATATTCGATGGAATATGGTCTTGCAAAGCAGGAAAGCCTTTCCAGTAATCTGGAATATGCATCCAATGTATCATTACCTGCTTTCTTCTTTCCGCCATTAAAGGAATCACTGGTCTGCTGCATATCTTTATATATTTTATGAAATGTCACACTTGCAGACCGTTTGGAAATTTCTGCATCCCAGTCTGGATAAACTTCCGGAAATTTATAGTTTGCCTTATCATTCATGTACTCTTCATCAAAATACTCTCCTTTAGATGGAAATACCCCTGCCTGCGTATAAAGTTTATAGAATACATCGGATAACATTTGTTTACCACGTTCCAGTAATCCATATGCACGGCAGTAAATATTGATGATTCCATCAATCCAATGCTGCGGCTCTACTTTATACGGAATTTTACATGGATTTAAGTTGATTGGTCTGAAATGAGTATTTCCCATGCTGTAGAAACGGAACCTTTCCGGTTCCACAAACCGAGCGATTCCACGCCAATCCTGTTTTGGATCCATGATAACAATTCTCAAACGTTTTCCTGTTGCTGTTCGTCTGGAATTTGCCAGTTCCCGAATAAATCGCATTGCTGCAACTGTTTTTCCTGATCTGGAAGCTCCGGTAAACACGCCGTGCATTAACTCATCAATATTAATCCGGTAATCAAATTGCGTACGGTATCCATTTTTTAAAGTATATCTTTCCGAATTTAATTGTGTGCCCATATAAATATTACCTCTAAGGAGACCCGGCACACGGAATTTCGGTACATCATCAATATTGGTATCAATACCACCCTCCGAAACACGAGGCAGATGGGCATATGCAACATACTCATTCGGAAGAAGCACAGTTGCATATTTATAATCACTTACACCTGCAATGTTTTCTCTTGTTACATCAGCAGAAAACGCTCTGAAATGGTATAACAAATGTTGTTGTTCTTCATCACAAAGATCCAGCACTTGTATTGGCTGTGTCATTGCATATTCATTCTGCCAGGTTGACTTTGCTGAAGCTTGCGCGACTGATAATGCATCCATATCTGGGCATGCAATATATACGTATGTATAAAATGCGCCATTTCCACGTAATGCTTTTTTCAATCTTTCATTCTGGTATTCTAATAGTTCCAGAATATCTTTAACTTGCTGGTCCATCCACTGATAAGACTTGCTATATCCGATAGATGGCCCAAGTCCCATCGAGCCAGAGGTACCAGTCGTGAAAGAACCGGTATTACCTACACTGGTTCCCGTACTTTTTCCTTCACTGTTTCCGTAACTTTGCCCTTTACTAACACTGTTTGACTGTCCCCAGCTCTGTCCGGTTCCATCAGAAATTGACTGAGTATACGATTCACTTTCTGACTGTCCCACAGACCTGCTTTTGCTAGTACCATCGGAAACGGACTGTGATTGGCTTAGGCTCTCGCTGTTTGACTGACTGTATGAACGGCTTAGAGAATCACTTTGGCTGGTAGACTGTGAAAGGCTCTCACTCTGGCTTACCGATTGTGACATGGAAGAGGAAATACTGGTTCCTTTGTTTTGACTGATAGAAACTGAGTAAGACTGCCCTACATTCTGGCTTGCAGAAGTGCCGGCATTTTCCCCGTAGCTGGTACCTTTACTGCTGCCATATCCAGCCGATGTACTATTGCTTTGTCCCACACTATCACTTTGACTGCTGCTTTGGCCATTTGAATATGAAAGTCCCTGTGAAGTTCCATAGGAAGCACCATAGCCTTCACTGTAAGAAGTTCCCTGTCCGGCAGAATAACTTTCTGACGTTCCAGCAGAATGGCTTTCTGATGATCCCGCACCAACACTCCAACTGCTTCCGTCGGAAGTAGAATGTCCATCAGAAGTAGAATATAGTACTCTTTCCCATCAAATGGCTGATATTCGATTAGTTTATGGATTGTTTGAGCATTTCTGGATGTAGTTTCCTTCATTCTCTGTGCCGCACGTCCAGCCGGTGCACACAGGGCAAATACAGGAAGTTTTCCATACATTTTATTCCAAAGCATTTCAAGATATTTTAAGAGTCCATTCACCGTCGTTGTTTTTCCGGTACCGGGATCTCCTGTCAGAAGTTTAAAACCAGTCGAACGTAGAAGCTGGAACGCCTGCCTCTGCTGATTACCAAAAGCAAATCCCCGTTCTTCTTCAATTTGATCAATAAATTCCGGATAAAACGGAAGCTCTCTCTTGGTATAAAGAAGTCTCGCAAAATTATGAGCAGCTTTCTCTTCATCCCCAAGCATTTCAATATTATAAAAAGATCCGGTAAAGTTTGGATCTGTTTTAATGAATGGGTGATTTTTCAAAGAGTTTTCAACTGCTTCTTTGGGAATATCTTTGAATTGTTTTGCAACAATTTTATATAGCTGTTCAAACGTAACATATGCATTTCCTGATCCAGATTCTTTCTTCATACACCAGTAAAGAATAGCAGCTATTCTTTCTTCGGTCAATCTATCAATTCCCTGATCCAAAGCAATCCGATCCATAATATGAAACGGAATATTTACATTTCGAGCAACTTCATAAGGTTTATGCAATACCATCTCAAGCGCATCCGTTGGATACTTTTTCATTAATTTCATGCAGTGTTCATAAGTTCCATTATATTCACCCAGAAACTTAAAAAGATCCAGTTCTCTTTTTAATCGCCTCACCTTTTTAAATACATCTGATACAGACACAAAATCTGCTTTCGTTTTACTGCATATTTTTTCCTCCATAGACAAATTTTCAGAAGCAGAAAAAATATCTCCGCCTACTATACCTGCAATACGCCGGATATCCCTGGGAGATATCATTGCATTTAATTCCCGGATAAAATCAACAGTCTCCTGCTTCGTACAGGATGTTTCCACAATATTACGGATATGTAGTTCTGGTCCATACTCAGAAGTATGCCAGTCTCCATCTATCGCAAGAGGCATGTTCTTCTGTTCCAGACAGAATCTTCCAACAACCTTTATATTTCCATGTTCGGATACATAATCCTGACATGACCCCGGTTCTGGCTTTAATAAAAATGTAGACTGTCCTTTCTCTGGATTAAAAAAAAGGCTTGTCACATAAATTCCATGCACTGTTACCATAGCCGAAGTTCCTCCTGTACAGTTCTCATAAATTTAGTGTTTTTGCTTGCCATATTCATCTCTCCTTTCATCACTATATAAATTCATTTCTAATATGTTATTTTCCAAAAAAAGCAATAAAAAAAGGAGTATGAAAACTCCTTTTCATATAACATATAATCATTTGAAGAGTTCGTTACAAAAAAATGTTAATTTTCTACTCAATGCAGTTAATTCTAACGGATAATAATCCGAATGAATATGAAGATTACCAGAACACGCCTGAATGATTTTTTCTGCAAGATCCTCAGGATTTCCATCATCGGTAGAAAAAAAAATGTTATAAATACCGCTTCCGGCAACTTTCAGGTCTGTAACCCCCTCTTGCATTCTCCTCATAAGTGATTCCGGCGTTTCCGTTTTTCTATGTTGTAACCGACTGTAAATAATTTCCGGTTCTGCAACCAAATAGAATGACAATATGTGTTTCTGAAATTCTTCATCAGCTAATAGATGCTGTAAGCCCGCAGTATTGCAGTCCACAAGAGCAATATGTCCTTTTTGTAAAATTGTACGTAATACTTTCTTATTAATGCCATAATAATTTCCATTATAATAATTATGCTCTACATAAATGCCTCTTTTCAGGTTATTCAGAAACTCCTCTTCATCTATGAAGTGATAAGAATCCCCGTTTCCACGGGAATTCCTGGTTGTATCAGATATAGATTGCTCTATTATAGAAGAATTTATTAATATTTCTTTAATAACAGTGCTTTTACCCACTCCTGAGGGACCACTAATAACAATAATATTCTTTTTCACTTTATAATCCTCCTGTTAATTAATCTGTGGTTTTGTATTTCTAAGAACGAACTCTGTAAGAGGAACTTCAGGATACATATCGGTAATCCATTTGTAATCCTTGGGTTCAATTTTCAATTCTTTTAAAGTGTCTCTCAGTTTTGCATATACACCAAGAGAATATTTTGCTGAAGATACAGCATCTTTTAGAACTTTTCTCTTACTGTACGTTTCCAGTACATAAATAAGGATAGATTCAATTTTGTTTTGACTCTCTGAAAGAGTTTGATAGTGCATGTCTTCTAATGCATCATCGATATCTTGTTTGGTATAACATAAGATCAATCCAAGAATAATAATTTCCTTGCGCTGCGGAACGTGCATATTTTCAACATGTTTTCCTTTGTGAATATTTACAGCCATATATAACATGGAATTCAAAGATTCTTTCCACCTTCCGGCTAAAGCATCAACAGAAACTCCTCTTTTCTTTTCGTCCAACATTTTAGGCATTCCTTTTACGATGGTATATTTTGTATGAAATTGAATATATAAATTTTCATAGAAATCAAGGCATGTTTGCATAAGAAGCTGTTTATCTTCATAGTAAGGAGTAATATATTCTTCCTTGATGGAATCTGAGGGAAAAAGAAAACCGGTACTTTTAGCGGCTTTTATTTCTTCACACAACATGTCGATTACTGCTATTGCTTTACGGCAGAAATCATCATTCTGTTTTGTAAGATACAGGTAGTAGGCGTCCCGAAATACAGAAACAATAGCTTTATCAGATTCCCGTACGTAAAGCTTGCTTTTACCTGCGGCAAGAAGAAGTTCATTCATTTCGCTTTCACCATATCCTGCAGTAACACCAAGCTTAATAACATCTTCCCTATGTCCTGGCATCGTGCTTCCCTTCAGCCAGTTACCAATAGTATTGCGATTAACAGCTCCACCCATTATTTCTCTGCTGAATGTGGAATGATTATATGTAGTATGATTGATCTGTTCTATTTTGTGAAAAACTTTTCCAAAAGCATTTGCCCAATTTGCATTTTCCATCCTAAATTCCTCCCTAGAAAAATATAATTTACCATTGACTTTGATAATATTTTAATATATTATATTTCTCATAGGTGAGTTAAATACGTATTAAATTCGCAC